>ERZ794949.4-NODE-4-length-111545-cov-168.533312_pt1 | contig 111545 bp, 56 predicted proteins | sample MGYA00511363_ERZ794949 | MGnify/ENA primary metagenome ERZ794949 (study PRJEB30137, sample SAMN04331402) | food metagenome | isolation source: T1 must sample point D1 replicate B | place: Australia: South Australia ...
AATTATTTTTGATTTTTTTTTTTAGTTTTGTTTATTTGCCTTTTATGAATCTATAGACAATAACTTTTGTGTAATAACTATATAGATGGCTTTAACTACTTTCGTATCGTTACAGAAATATGTATTTAGGGGTTGTTGCAATGTTGTTTATTAATATACTACCATTATTATATAGAAAAAAAAAAATATACCAAATTTTTAAAAACTGATATTTTGTGTAGGAATCAACAGAGCATTTACTACAGGCAAAGCTTATTTAGACAGAAATTTTTTCGTTGCGCAGAAAAATTAATACAAGGCTTTTTTTCACGTGCTTTAGTTCCGATATATTTTCAAAAGGCAAAAAACAAATAATCCCCCGTGATGCGTTCAAAAATTACCAATGCACGTGACTAAATCAGCAACATTATTTTTATCGTTTCTTTATCTCCGAAAGCACCTCAAAAAAAAAAACAAAAAAACGCGCTTAATATCTTTGATAAGAAAAAAAAAAATGATTTCCGTTTTAAGAATGAATCCACGGATTAGGAAATAGTACAATGGGGATGACCTTAGAGTCGGGAACCTTAGATAACGATTTTATATGAGTATTCTACGGAACAAAAAAAAAAAAAAGACGTTATAAGAGTATACCTAAAAACAGAGATTATTACTTTTATATTCAGTATTGAATCCCTTCTGTTTTGGTAAGCTTTGAAATAAACAGATTTAATAATCAAGCTCAAGAAACGGTTATTTTTCAAATTAGAGCATGAGTTTTCAAAGGAATGATAGTAGTAGTAGAATTAATGATATTTTATCACTTTATCTGAAATCAGAAGAGAATCAAGATTATGTCAGTTATTCAAGTAGAGTTGCTGATGAAAACAAAGGCTTAGAAAACCATTCAGTATGCAAAATGCCCTCTTTACCACTACTCTCAAAATCAACGGATATGGATTTGGAACTAGAGCAGCAGATACCGTCTAATTATTACCTTTTTTTAGATAAAACAAACTCTCAGATGGTTACAAGAACCAAAAATTTTAAAAAAGAAAGGGATTCACGTTCTTTTGATGCATATAGAAACAATATTTCAAGTTCATCTTCAATTACTCAAATGAGCTTTATGAACAGCAATAAAGAGCGTTTTGCCGGAAAGGAAAACTTAGTCGATAAAAAAATTGAAGCATTTTTTATAAAGCAAAAAGGAATCTTAAATTCAGGCCCAAAAAGTGCAGGAAATATAAATGGTCTAAAAGAAAGCTCTAATTCTATAAAGAACATCAGTAAGAAGGAATATAAACAAAAAGCACTAACAGAACAAGTAGTTTTTAACGGTAGTAAAACTGGTGGACTAATAGGAGTGAACGATGAACTTCAACGGCCAAAATCCAGCATTCAGCTTAGTAAGTCTAAACAATATTTGCTACCTTCATGCAGTTCTGGAAAAATAAATTCTGATAATGAAGGTGCAATAAAACTAAATAGTAGATTTAAAGATATCAAAAGCAATGGAGAAATTTTTTATCTGGCGTCATCTCCTCCTATTAGTGATACAGTCAGCACTCCAGTAGATAAATTCAAATTACTTTTGGATAAGGAATATGAGAATGAAGAAATAAAGGATGATTGTTTCGAATCAATTATGAAAATAAATAATTCAAACAAAGCCTCCAGCATTTTTATTGGTGACCATACTTGCACCAAAGAATCAAAGCCCTTGCTGTTAAAGTCTAAAAACATGACGCCTGTAAAATTTGAAGATTACTTTAAAATATTACCTAAAATCAAAAGCATAGGAAAACCAAACAAATCTAAGAAAGCTAGACTTTCTTACTTATTAAAAGCTAAAGAATCAACTTCTAGTAATCCGGACTCTAAGATTTATTTGGACGACAAAATGAAAAAGCACTTGATCATTTTCTACAATTATAAGGAGAAAAGTTATAAACCAATTAATATTAAAGTTCATGAAACTAATATCTCCAACAATCCCTTAAAAAGAAAAAGCGAAATTCTTTCTCGTGAATGCTATAGTGACATATTATTGTTTGAAAACGATCGTGATATTACTAAAAACGACAAGACCAAGCTGAAAAGTCTGATGAATATTTTATTTTTAGAAAATGACCAAAAACATTACACTGCTATGTGCTGCAGTGATGCCTATGCTGCTAAAATTGAAAAGTTACAGACTAACAACAAACTTTATAAAAATGATGAAAAATTAATTGGAAAAACAGCAAATAGTATCATCATTTCGGATGGAGACAATGCTGGGGCTTCGGCACTCAAAAGCATATTGTTTTTAAACAATAATCAAAAAAAAGGTTCAGTTGCAACTGTGAAAGAAGATTTGCATCCAAAGCCTTTAGCTCACATGCTAAACACAGAGTTTCCTTTGGACATAAGCCTATCAAATGATGTTTCTAAAAAAGTAAAAATGGCAAACATGAAAAACAGCAAAGTTATCAAAAAAGAGATTCAAGCAATTGAGGAGAAACAATTTACATTTGATTGTGGAACAGTGATAAATAAAAACAAATCACCTTTTTTCAAGATACCAAGGCAGCCTTCTAAAAAGGTCATAAAAAAAAGAAGCACAAAGCCTGTTTTGAGAAGTAAGAGTGGATGCTGGACTTGCAGATTGAGAAAAAAAAAGTGCACTGAAGAAAAAGAAGAGTGTTTAAATTGCAAAAGAATGAAAGTACCTTGTGACTACAACTCAACTAAACCTGAGTACATGCAGACAACTGAATCCAAAAAAAGTAAACTCTTAGAAATAAAGCAGATTTCCATAGCAAGCAAGCGAAAAAGTAGCAAAACAAGTTTATAGTTTTTCATAATGTTATAAGAAAGTTATTCTGTTTTTAATTTTTTGTTTTTTACAAGTGTTTCAATACACATAATGCAAATACATACTGTCATATACATAAATTTATTTTCTAATTGAACCAAGCTGATGAGTTAGGTCTATGGCCAACACCATGGAACCTCGAGACATTATTGATGTTATTTTGACTATTGAAACCTTGTTGACTTCCTGAATGATCGCCCTGTGAATCAATCACATCAGCGTAGTAATTGTTACCCAACACATGATCCTGCGATTGAGATCTTTGTTGTTGGAAATTGTTATAAATGTAAGAACTACTGTTTGGAGCTCTAAAGTTTTGCTGTTGTTGAGAGTTTCCAGCAGATGGATTGGACACAGTAGGGCTCAAGAATTGGTTCATTCTGGAGATGTTGTGCATACCCATTTGAGATGAAGAAGAAGATGGAACTTGTGGAATGTTGCCATTTGAATTATTTTCCCAAATTGAACCAGTTGTAGAAGCCGAGTTTACAGGAGCCATTAAATTGTTAGCCGGCTGCTTAGCATTGTTCATCCAACTCATACTCTTTCCTGGAGAATTAGACTCAGCCATTCCTTGTCCCGGATGATGTGGAGTGTTTGGATTAGTGTTAGCTACGTTGTACATACCATATGCTGAATTTGGAGTGGAGTTGTAGGCTTGAGATGAATGAACATATGGATGACTTCCAGTTGAGTTTCCCGCAGAAGCTGAAATGTTTAATGAATTGTTGCCAATAGGAGTCATGGCACCGTTGCCTCCATTAGCACCAGAAAATGATGACATCGACACTGATGACTTCAAGCTATTTGATGTGGCATTATTAGGTTGTGGTGAAAAGGTAAAGTTATTCATAGCACTTATTACATTGGAGTAGCCTGAATTGCCTTTAGACCCGTTATTCGAATCGCTTACATTCATGTTATTTCCATACATATTATAAGCAGAGGAGCCTGAACCATAGTTCATATAACCTGCTCCGTAATCCATTACCGAATTTTGGTTATTAGGAAGATGTTGCCCACCTAAACTAGTGTCCCATGAAACAAACATGTTGTTTAAATTGCTAACAGATAAACCACCATGGTTGTTTGGAGAAGTAACATTTGCTTGCTTATTAGAAGAGTAAGATCCTTGGTTTGATAAATTCATTGAGGAAACAGGCGTAACCACAGGATCGGCAATTCTGACGTTATTATCACTATCAATTTCATGACTGTTGGTTCTTTTAACTGTTGACTTTTCTTCATTAGAATCCGTCTTTTTTATCTTGTTTGAAGGAGCATTAATGTTAGGTTGTGAATGAGCCCTTTGGTTCATTTTAGGTTTAGTAGCGTTATTTTTGAAAGAATCCACAGCAGAAACGGTGTGTTTTTGGTCAGAGCTTGGACTTGATGTTGCGGTTGCTGAATTTCTCTTTGACCAGGCTTGATTCCCATTATTCAATGGGGTGTTGTTAGGAACATTTGAAGAACCATTGGAGTATGATCTTTGGATGTTTTGCTTAAACAAACCTGGAGAGCCAGATCCTTCCCTAGATAAAAACGAATGTGGTCTAGAACCTCTTTGAACACCCTTTCCTTTTTGATGATGACTGATATTAGCCTCATCCTTATTGTAAGAGTAATTAGAAGAGCCATTTGAACCATTGCCACTACCTATACCACTATTAGTGTTATTAACGTATGATGTTTGAGATGGTGAAAATGCATTGACAGATACGGAAGAACCGTTGGCATACACATACTTAGAATCAACTATTGTCAATCTTTCTTCAGACGAACCACGCTTCTGGTCTTCATTGTTGAAGATGTTTAACAATGGAATAATTCTGTTAATAATGGATTCCAGTTTATAGTTGAATTTAGTGTTTGAGATTTCCATGATTCTTCTTTCCTCATCCAATAGCTCATAATTCAAAAAAGTCTTACGATCTATTTCAGTCTTGAATTCATCATTGAAATCTGTCAAGGTTAAGTCTTTCCAATGCAATAATTCCAAGTCTTCTTGGTATAAGTATGTTCTTTTAGGTTTATCATAAAATTCGGATAATTCAGTTTTTGAAGAGTCAAATACAGGTTTGAACTTTTGTAATATTTCAGGTGAGTAATCTGCACATAGGTTAGAAAATATAGCTAATTGCTTCATCAACTCTCTGTTTTGAATACAAACTTCATAGAAGTCCTTATCATTATAAATAAACTGCAACAAAACTCTAACAAAGGCTAGATATTGATAATGATTTTGGAAAGTCTTTGGGTTTTTGAAATTGCTGGTGTTTGAAGAATTATTTAAACTTGAAACCTCATTTAAAAAGTTTTGAAGTTCTTTTAAAATAGCATTGTTCAAAACAAACAAAATATACTTCAAACAGAAATCGTAATATTCCCTAGTAATTTTTCCAGAATTCTTCAAAAATAATGCACCGCTGAAACACAAGATAATATTAATGTATATTGGCAAGATGTTCTTTTTGTATCTGATAGAAATCTTTTCTTTTAAAACATCAAATCTATAAACAAAATCGGTTGTTCTTTCATTGGATGAATCAGAGTTAATGTTTTTTTGCAAAATCTCATTCCAACAATACAAAAAGTACTCTTCAATAATTTCTTTGTTTATGATCAATCTATTGCCCTTGTCTTTGTTCATAGTATCCAATTTGTTCAAATGAATCAGAATTTTTTTATATTGATCACCATTAATATCCAGTAAATTTTTGATCATTGGGTAAATTTCTGATTCAGTATTATTTGATTCTCTTTGCTGGCTTCTTAATAAACAAACTACTGCATATCCGTAACAGTCACATTTGAAGTAAACAGAACTTTTCAAAAGATGATGTCTTGAGAAATCAATGTCGATCTTGACGGTACTTGACACATTTGAATCTAATTCAAAAAACTGACCAAGTGTGCTCCATTTCAGTACTTTGTTGAAGTGTTGTATTTTATAGTTCATAGTATCAATAATAGCTGAATAGTAATTCAAAGTACCGATGTTGATACAGATATTATAAATAGTAGAAGAAATAATAAACTTTGACTCTTCAGAACTGACTTTTTTTAGATCATTAACAGTTATGTAGTTTTTGGAAAACAACATATGTTTTTTGAATGGATGCTGAGGTGAAAACCCGTTGCTACTAGCATGATTTGATGAGTTATTCTCAGCATCCGAATGGTGGTGATTGTTTGATTGATAAGCATTTGAAGCTGCTGCTCCAGAAGCATTGTTTGGGCTAACTTTGAAGTCGTTATTTCCGTTAATAACTAACCCTTCTTCGTGAAATCTAGCTAATAATTCATCTGATAAATGGTACTCCTTGTAGAAGATTTGATAGTAAACTTCAATGTAGTCCAATAATAAACTGTAGTAGAACTCAATAGCCTTTTTAAAAAACTTTGTATATTTGTTTGTAAGTTTTCTCAATTCTACAATGCATGGAACATGTTCTCTTAACTTCTTATAGTCGTTGTCATTCCAGATGTTGTGGTTTTTCAAAATACTTAATTTCAAATTGTAGAAATTTTTCAAAATTGGTAAATGAATGTTGTTCCAAATACTTTGAATATCTATAAATTCCTCATTGGCCTTCAAATTAGTTTGAAAGTTCCATAAATTTTTGTGAATAGTCCCAACTCCGGAATGGTTGCTATTGGGGAAAGAAGTTGTATTGTTAGAAGATGAATTGTTATTTTCCGTGTTTTTCAAACCTTCCATGTAGTCTTCAACTAAAGGAATCAAGGTTTTTAGAAATGTATGAATAGGTTCAGAAGAATCAACCTTCTTGTTACCTAATTCGATCATGATGTTTTAATATTTTTCAAAAATAAAAACTTGTAATTATGGCTGTGATTTTTTATTTTTTAAAAAAAAAATTCACTTTTAAATGTTTTCTCACTATATTATTATTATAATCCGTATAAATAATAATCAGTTGTTTCTTTTTTACAATTAGTTTAAATTATCTTTGAAAAAGAAAAAGAAAACTTGTTTTGTTGTTTTTTTTCGATAATAAGTTCTTCCTGTATACTTTTGATTATTAAAGTACTTGTTTTTCCGGTATATGTTAAACAAAAATAAAAGAAAGACTGTATATACGATTTCAATCTTCTTTTGTTACAATATTAAACCTTAATTAATAGTTCCTAGGAGTTTTATGTATTAGTTGTTTGGTATTTTAAATAAATTTAAAATTTTAAATTTTTTAAAAAACATATAAAAAAAAAAAATGTACAACGAATATTCATCATAATATACAGGTGAAAATTTTTTTTCTGTTTAAATTTTTTTTTTCCTGCCTTAATGTTGCGAGATTCCGTTCAACAGAGCACCCACCACCGCCTTAGGAACCGTGAGTAAGGAAAATACTAGCCCGAAAATTTTTTCCTCCTGTTTCTTTTTTTTTTTCAATATTTCCCTTTACGCACCACTGGGAATAAATGAGTGAAAAATTGATGCTAATAGTGTCTAAAGGAAAATTAGAAACACTGAAAAATTTTCTTTTTCACGTCGGAGAAAAAATCAAATAGGAGTTAAGAAACACTTTCCTAATTGGGAAATAGTGCTTTAGAAAGCTTACTTTGTTTTTTATGGTAGCGTTTTGTTGGGTCTACAAATGAATAATGAGCCATTAAGCAGGTTTACTCTATTTTACCAGCATTTTTTTTTTCAGTGCACAGGTGAAGCGCATGAAAAAAAGAACAAGAAATGCAGGATGAGAAAATTATGATTCATCACATTGAATTAAGTCGATACTTTTTTTTTTCTTTTTTTTTTTGTTGTTTTGTTGTAGCAATAAACCATACAGCATATCGATCCACAGACAGGCAATATGGCTAAAAAAACGAGCAAGTCAGCACCATCTACTTCGAATATACAAGATTTGAACAACCAAGAAGAAAAAGTCAAATTGCAAGCAGTTGTTTTGACAGATTCTTATCAAACAAGATTTTTACCTTTGACATATGACAAACCAAGATGTCTTATGACGCTTTGTAACAAGCCTTTATTATTTTATACACTTGAATTTTTGAAACAAGCAAAAGTTGACGAAGTTGTATTAGTTTGTGGTATACATTTGAAGCAAATTGAAAACTACATCGATAATGAATACGACTGGTTACCATTCAAAGTTACTCTTATCAACTCTGTTGAATCAAGATCCATTGGTGATTGTATGAGAGATATAGACAACAGAGGTATCATTTCAAGTGATTTTATTTTGGTTATTGGTGATTTGGTTAGTAATTTAGATTTCCAAGGAGCTTATGAATTCCATTTGGAAAAGAAAAAGTCAGACAGAGATTACATTTCAACAATGTGCTTGGGAACTTGTAATGACCCATTAGACAAGCTAAGAGGTAAAGACACTGCCACATTCATGATTGAAGATGATAACCAAAGATGTTTATACTATCACGAAAACAAAAGAGCTTCCAACATAGGTGAAAAGAACTACAGCATTGATATTGATCCAGATTTGTTTGATGACATTGCCTTAGATTTAGATGCCGATTTCACTTTAAGAAACGATTTGATTGATTGTCGTGTTGATATCTGTACTGCTGCTGTTCCAGCAATTTTCCAAGAAAACTTTGATTATCAATCTTTAAGATCTGATTTCACCAAGGGTGTTTTGGCCAGTGATTTGTTGAAAAAGCACATTTACGCTTACATCTCTGATAATGAGTACTGTGCAAGAGTTGAATCTTGGCAAACTTATGATACTGTATCTCAAGATCTTATCAACAGAAATATTTATCCATTGACCATTGAAAACTTGAGTGACTATTCATTTGGTATGCCAAACATTTATAAAGATGAAAACAACTTATCATTGGCTCAATCATGTATTATTGGCAAGAACAGTGTTATAGGAAAAAATTCCAAGATTGGTAGTAATACCATTATTGAAAACAGTGTCATAGGAGAAAACTGTACTGTTGGTGACAATTGTGTGATCAAGAATTCTTACATTTGGGATAAAAACATAATTTTGAACAACACCAAAGTCTTGCATTCCTTAGTTGCTGAGGGATGTAAAATTAGTGGTTCCTTGCTTGATTGTATAGTCAAAAAGAATGTTAAAATTGATAATAAAGATTTCTCTGGAGTTAGACTATTGCAAAGTGGGAGTTTACCAAAGGCTTATGATTCAGACTCCGGTTCAGATGATGGTTGGGAATCAGATGATTCAACATCTCCATACGACAATGTTGATGAGGAAGATGAAGATTCCTTTGCTATGTCATCAGATGATGATTTAGCTTCTTCAGACTATGAAGATAACACAGACACTAAAATGTCTAAATTACAAACTAATATTGCTGTTAACGAATTACAAAAGAAGATTAAAAACAGCACAATTGTTTTGAAAGCCAATGAAAGAGGTATTTATACTTTAGATGATCCTGATATGAACTCTTTACAATACAGCTTGGAAATGGCTGTTATGTCCGATGATTCTATAGTATCCACAAGCAAGAGAAGAAAAAGAACCAATCAAAAGAAGACAGTTAGCAAAAAGAAAAAGAATAGAAGTTTATCATCAACATCTTATTACACCGATGATGGTGAAACTGATGGCATAACCGATTTCAGTGAAGGATACTCTGAATATGACGAAGAAGAAGATGAAGACGAAGAAGACTTCTTGACTGAAGGTATAGCCACAATGGACAGAGCCTTGGAAAACAATCACGATTTAGATACAGCCTTGTTGGAATTGAATACTTTAAGAATGTCGATGAATGTTTCATATAACGATGTCAGATTGGCTATCTGTACATCTATCTTCAAGAGAATACAAAACTTTGTAAAAACAGGTACCTTACCAGCAAAGGAAGCCACCATAAAGGTATTTACCACTTGGGGTCCGCTTTTGAAAAGAGTAACATTTGATAGAGAAGATTACGATGACCTGTTTAATTGCATAGAAAAATGTATACTCCAACAACAATTCGATGTTGGTGTTGGAAGTAACATAGCATTTGTAGCATTCAATACCTTGTATAACTTGGATGTTATTGAAGAAGAACATGCTTTGTTGTGGTGGTACAAGAACTTGGATGATGAACAGAGAGCTTCTGAATTAAATGTCATGGTTGGTAAATGGATAGAATGGTTAGAACAAGATGATAGCAGTGATGAGGAATAACCACAATGTATATACACGAATAAATACTTACCCTGCACATAATACAGTTTTTTCCTAATATAGAAATTACACACTTTCAAGTGTATCTTACGGTATCATTTCTTTCTTTTTTTTTTTTTTTTTTTGGGGGAGCGCCTGTACTTCGAAACTCTATATCATACTGTTGTTGTTTTTTTGCGTGAGCCATCATGTTGCTTTTCCCGCTGCTGGCGTTGTTGTTTTTTTTCTTTTTGGGGGGAAACCAATAACGCCTACAGTAAAAATTTTCCTGCTAGTAAATATTGAAAGAGCCAAAAAACGAATCGTTATAATTTAAATATATACATTCTTTTTTTTATCTTAATTGATAATCTGATAGTTTAAAATACCCCTCCAATAAAGAAAAAACAGACTTTAGAATATTAAATTTATTTAAGTTAGGAATACATTATTGATTAAATATATTTCATACTATCAATAAACAATACCAAAATCTATAGGAACTCTTTTTTTAAGGAAATAAGACCATTCTCTCTTTCTTTATTATTATTATTAGATATATTTAAATACAAATGCAAACTCTAAAATGTGTTGTTGTTGGTGATGGTGCGGTTGGAAAAACTTGTTTACTTATTTCATATACCACTAATCAATTCCCTGCCGATTACATACCAACAGTCTTTGATAACTACGCCGTCACTGTTATGATTGGTGATGAACCATACACCTTAGGATTATTCGATACTGCTGGTCAAGAAGATTACGATAGATTAAGACCTCTTTCATACCCATCTACAGATGTCTTTTTAGTATGTTTCTCTGTTATATCACCACCTAGTTTTGAAAATGTAAAAGAAAAATGGTTCCCTGAAGTTCATCATCATTGTCCTGGTGTTCCTTGTTTGATTGTTGGTACCCAAATTGATTTAAGAGATGATAAAGTTATCTTAGAAAAACTACAAAGACAAAGATTAAGACCTATTTCTAGAGACCAAGGTGATAGATTGGCTAGGGAACTAAGAGCTGTTAAGTACGTTGAATGTTCTGCTCTAACACAAGTTGGTTTAAAGAATGTATTTGATGAAGCCATTGTTGCTGCTTTTGAGCCTCCTGTTGTTAAGAAATCCAAGAAATGTCAAATCTTATAATGTACTTTGAAACATCAAAAAAAAAAAAAAAAATAATTTTGAAATACAATGAATATGTTTTATCTATATATTAACATTTTAATTTTAATAAGGAATGAAACACTTCATTAGTTCTTTATTAATCAGTTTAATTAATTGATTGTAAATTTACTAGTAATTATTTCCTAATTAGGCTATATTATAACTTTTACCCACTCTTACCACACGAATTAACGAAAATTTTTTTATTTTTCCTTCGAGATATTTTTCGCCACCTTCCAAACAAATTCATCAAACCTTTTTTGGCTGAGGTTTTTTTTACAAGGCATTATATTTTAAATATATAGAGATCGGTAAGTTTTAATATTGTATAACATCACATCAAATAAACATTGTTAATCAACACCCAAAAAGTATATTTCAACAAGTAGCTTTGAAAGAATGTTTCAAAATTCATCTCAAACTAATAATTCCACCTTGTTTTTATCAGGTACCAAACATGGTCCTACTGAAACCAGAAACTCCAATGTATTAGCTGCATTATCTGTATCTAACATCATCAAATCATCTTTGGGTCCTGTAGGTCTTGATAAGATGTTAGTTGATCAAATGGGAGACTTCACAATGACCAATGATGGTGCCACTATTTTATCTTTATTAGATGTTGAGCATCCAGCTGGTAAGATATTGGTAGAATTGGCACAACAACAAGATAGAGAAGTAGGTGATGGTACTACTTCAGTTGTCGTCATTGCAGCCGAATTGTTAAGAAGAGCTAATGAATTGATTGGTGTTATGGGTTTACATCCTTCTGTTGTTATCAATGGTTATAGATTAGCCTTAAATGAAGCCATCAGATACATTGAAAGCAATTTACAAATGAAAGTTGAAGACTTGGGCAAAGATGTATTGATAAACATTGCAAAGACTTCTATGTCTTCTAAGATCATTGGTGCTGATGACGATTTTTTTGCCAACTTAGTTGTTGATTCCATCTTAAAAGTCAAAACCACTAACAACAAAGGTGAAGTCAAATACCCTGTCAAAGCAATCAATTTATTAAAGGCTCATGGTAAGTCATCATTGGAGAGTATATTAGTTGATGGATATGCATTGAATTGTACAGTAGCATCTCAAGCTATGCCAAAAAAAATTGGATCTGTTGATGTTGCCAATAGTCAAGTCAAAATTGCTTGTTTGGATATAAACTTACAAAAAGCCAGAATGGCCATGGGTGTAAAAATTGAAATAACTGATCCCGAACAATTGGAAAAAATTAGAGAAAGAGAACAAACTATTGTTTTGGAAAGATGTCAAAAAATTATAGACTCAGGAGCTCAAGTTATTCTAACAACAAAGGGTATTGATGATTTGTGTTTGAAAACATTTGTTGAAAACGGATGTATGGCTGTTAGAAGATGCTTAAAAGAAGATTTAAAGAGAATTGCCAAGGCTACTGGTGCAACCTTGATCACATCTATGAGTAATCTTGAAGGTGACGAAGTATTTGAAAAGGAAAGTTTAGGTATTTGTAAAGAAGTTGTTCAAACTAGAATTTCAGATGATGAATGTATATTGGTTAAAGGTACTTCCAAACATTCTTCATCCAGTATAATTTTAAGAGGTCCAAATGATTACTCTTTGGATGAAGTTGAAAGATCCATACACGATTCTCTATGTGTTGTGAAGAGAACACTTGAGTCTGGTCACATTGTTTGTGGTGGTGGATGTGTTGAAACAGGATTAAACATATATTTAGACAACTTTGCAACTTCTGTGGGATCCAGAGAACAACTTGCCATATCGGAATTTGCCAACTCTTTGCTAGTGATTCCAAAGACATTGGCTATTAATGCTGCTAAGGACTCAAGTGACTTGATAGCCAAGTTAAGATCTTATCATGCAATTTCCCAATCAAATGTAGATAAGAAGAAATATAAAAATTATGGTTTAGATCTAATTAATGGTAAAATAGTAGATGAGCTGAAAAAAGGTGTTATAGAACCATCCATGAGTAAGATTAAATCATTAAAGTCTGCTTTAGAAGCATGTATAGCCATATTGAGAATAGATACCACAATCAATGTTGATCCTGAGCCAGAACAAGAAGATCCTCATGCTCATTAAACATAATTTATATATTACTAAATGCAATAATGATAGACCCTTTTTAAAGCTAACTAAAAAAAAAGTCAAAAATTGATCGCAAACGCATTAAATGCGTTCAACAATCTTTATAAACGATTTGATATGGCTTTAAAAATAGGAAGACAGAATATGCGTCTGTGAATTTTTTCACGCTGACTAAATGAACTGTTCACTTTGGAGGGGGGAAAAGCAGCTGATGAATATCTCGTATATTTAATTTCTACAATTGTTGACAACATCTGCATTAAATTTTTAACTCTATAAGGAATATTTCCAATTAGTACTTAAAAGAACTATATAATTCAAGCCCAAATAATTATATCAAATATAATAAAATAAGCTTGTTTTTATTAGATTTATTGTTATCATATCCAGCAGCGATTATATTTGAATTAAAAAAAAAAAAAAAACGGACAGTTACTTAGACAAAGGATCTATATTGTTTCATAATTGATAAAAGTTAGCTACAAATATATATATACATGCCTGATATAGATAAATCAACAGTGAAAGTTATTGAACTGCTTGAAATTAATGGCAAACATGTAAGCAAAGAAGGTGGTAAAAGACAGTACCATCACAAATCAAAAAACGGATGCGATAATTGTAAACGAAGAAGAGTGAAATGTACAGAGGAAAAACCAAGATGTTCTAAATGTCTTAAAATGAATCACGAATGTGTTTACTCGAAGCCTTTACCAAGAAGAAGAAGAACAAAAAAAGAGATAGAATTAAGTAAAAAACTTGAAGCTGGGTTGATTAAAGAAGAAGACATTGAAAAAGACTTAATTGATAATCAACAGTCATTAAATGGACACAAGAATTCTTTTAAAACAGCAAACAGACTGAAGGTTGAAGATCAAAGTGATGTTGATATAATAACTTCAAATAATTCAGATTCAAACAACTACAGTGATTCCTCTAATATTAGTAAAAACCATTCAGGTGTAAATAAATTTGACAGCATCAATAACTCAAAGAATAACAGCAATTCTAGCACTTCAAGCAATAAAAACCATAAGGTAAAGTATGTGGTTAAGCGTGAGGATGGTTCGATAATAACTTTAAATGATGACCCTACACAAATAACCAAAGGTGATTTTAACAGTCATGAAAATTCAAATAAAATTAAACTTAATGGATTACCTAATAATAACGTCAAGCAATCATCTTTTGCTTCTGGAAATGGTGGCAACCAACATTCTTTACCACAACTGATGTCTTTAACTAGTAGTGAAAAATACGCTAATATAGTATCTGCTACTGGAAGTGGACATGATAGTGTCTTGAATTCAAGCAACAAAAGTAATTCACAAACTAATTTAAACTTTAACTTTCATATGAATTCAAATGGTAATCACCAGACAAAAAACGGAATTAATGGTCTTTTATCACCACAATCAAACTCAATGTCTATGACCAACAGCATAGGAACGTTTTTTTCTTTGAACAATGCAAAGCTGTTATCTAACTTAACTAAAATTACTAAACCTGACAGCAATACTACGCAAAATCCAAGTGGATTTGAGTTACAAAACCAAAAATCTGACTTGACTTTTCAGTCTCCAAATAGACCAAAAGATGACAAACAGCTATTAAACTCACCTTCTTCAAACATCAATACTAATATGTCTTCTTTACTTGCAGGATTGAATTCCAAATCGGCCAAAATGGCTTTAGCAAACTTGCCAAAGCTGGCTTCTGCATTTGGAGGAAACAAAGAAGATATGGCACAATCAGCTATGAGTTTCATTAATATGCTGTCCCAAGGTAATAAAGTAAATAAACCGGAGCCAAATTCTAAAAGCGGAAATATACCTAAAGAGTTGCAATCTAAGATAGATACATTAATGAAGGATTTACCAAAAGAAGTTCTTAACAATGTAGATACTCCTAATACACTTGCCGGTTTAGCCAGTTTAGGAATTTCTATTGGAAACCTTAACTCTAATGACATTTCCAATTTGGTAGATTTCTCTCAAGAAAAGAGTAAAAATATAAATAAAGGAAGTAAGTCATTCACTTCTGAAGAAAATAAAATAATAAGCTCTCAAGATGATTCAAGTAGTAGATCGAATTCTAATGGGAACAAAGATTTAAAAAGAGACAGCGGCAAAAATGAAGAAGGGAAAAATAATAAAATCAATGAGTACAACAGCGTTTTTAACAATTTTTACAACAACAGCAGATTGTCTATGCCTTCAACTCCAAACATCTTTCAACCTGCCGGTATTGGTGGTATCACCTATGATTTTAATGAATTGATGAATAATCAATTGTCCAATGTGGATACTGGAATTTCAGGAAACAAGCACACTTTGTTGACTGACACCGAAGGATTGGATACACAACCTCCACATAATCTAAATAAGATAAAGTCACCAAATTCCGCGATGGCTCAAGACAATTTGATGTTTAATACTCCTGAGATATTGAAGTCACCAATATTGACGCCTTCTTCAACACAACGTTTGATGGCCAAAGACGAAGTCAGCGGTAACAAGGATGCATTCAGTAGAGTCCACAAGGATTTGAAGGATGAGGCAGTTGAAGTATTGAGTACTATGGCTACAGTGGCTCAAAGAGACAAGTTAACAGCTAATGACAACAAAAACTCTCCTAGTAATTTGTTTTTGGTAAAACCACAAGATTCTGCTGGATCCCATCATATGTCGTCAAATACTAGTCCAAACAAAAGTTATGACAATTCAAAAAATATCGATGTAGAAGGAATTTTAGAGCTTCAGGGGAATCAATTAGTTCCTGGTTTGAATTTGATAGACTTAAAGTTGTTTCAGCATTATCTAAAAGTTGTATCCAAGACCATCATTGATAGCGGAATATGTGCAGCTAGTTCATCTATCTGGACTGATGATATACCTGATTTAGCTTTTGAATTCCCTTTCTTGATGCATTCTATTTTGGCTTTTTCTGCTACAAATTTATCCAGACAAGAAACTGGTTTAGATGAAGTTGTGGCAACGCACAGACTGGATTGTTTGAAACTTTTGAAGGATGCAGTATTGGAAATAACACCTGAGAACACGGATGCATTGATTGCCAGTGCGATAATCTTGATTATGGACTCTCTTGCCAATGCTATGCCTGCTCAACAAGAAAACTTTGATGGTCAAAGCAACAGTCTATCAACTTCTGCATGGATCTTTCATGTCAAAGGGGCAGCCACAATTCTTACTGCCGTGTGGCCAATCCCTGAAAAATCCAGATTTTATAATCTCATCAATGTTGATTTGACTGAGTTGAGCCAATACTTTATTAATGGTGGTGGATCAGACTTGAAAACAGGTGAGAAACACGTCACAGACCTGGCATGTTTTGATGAGTCCATCCAAGATTTATATCCTGTAGAGATTGATTCTCCATACTTAATAACGTTGGCTTACTTGGAAAAATTAAACAAAGGTATTGATAAAGATGGGTTTTTGCTGAGAATATTTTCGTTCCCTGCACTACTAGATAAAACGTTTTTGTTCATGCTGATGACTGGTGATATGAATGCCATGAGAATTATGAGAACTTACTATAAAATGTTGAGAAGCTATGTTGTTGAAAAAAAGGGAAATATTTGGTTTTTGGAAGGGTTGACTCATGTCTTGCCTGCAAATGTGGACGAATACACTGGTGGTGGTGTTTATATGATGTTGGACTTTTTGGGGAACGGACTTCCTTCGATGATGGGAAATGCCTTTGGAAACGATGGAGGATCTAGTCTATTAAGTGCTTTTAACTTTGATAATACATTTGACTCAGGTGAAGTAAAAAACCACGAGAACTTGGATTAATAAAACTATATTATATATGCTTTAGCTATTAATTAAACTTACCATTTTCCTATGTCAAATCTAATCGCAGCGCTACCATATCGAAGCCGAATTTTCTGGAAAAAATACGTTATATATATATATTTTTTCATAAAGGTTTGAAAGAAATAGTGTTTGATGAGATTTATATAAAAATATTTAGTAGTAAACAAAAACACCAGAAACCAAAAAAAATATCAATAATAAAAGACAAAAATACAGAATGGTTGTAAACGTTAATAATTGGCATTGGACAGACAAAAACTGTTTACCTTGGGCTAAAGAATATTTTGAAAAAGCTTTAACCGGGTTGAAAGTCAGCGATGATAGAATAACTTTTGAAATAACAGGATTGAAAGATATTTCTGGTGATTGTGAAGTTAACCAAAGAAAAGGTAAATTGATGTCTTTATTTGATATGCAAATGGTATTGGAATTTGAGGCTTTAATTGGTTCTGAAAGTAATGCATACAATGGTAGTATTTCTATCCCGGAGATAGCTTTTGACTCTGAAATCGATAGTTATAAATATGATATTAGTATTTTAAAGGAAAGTAGCACCAATGATTCTTTTGATTTGAAAAAGTTTTTCAAGGAACAAGTCAAAGAAAAAATAAGTTCTGTTTTTTTCAAATTCAATGAGGATTTGTTAGCTGAAAACGCTAAAGATATTCAACTAGAATCAGATAAAGTCACTTCTACTTATACATTACAAAATGCCAAGTTGACATCTAGTTCCAACATTTCAAATGAAGCCGGTATTTCAGTCAAAGAAGAAAAATCTGTTAAGCCTGAAAGCTTAAAATCTGTAGATAAATCCAAGAATACAGTTTCTTCTAAAGTTCATAATCAAAACACTACATCTGTAAGCTTTGAAACAATCTTTACAGCACATGCTGAAAACATTTACAAGGCTTATTTGTCAATCCCTATGATTGATGCTTGGTCACGTAGATCTTTCCAACCTATTTCCGTAAATCCTCAAGGCTCAGATAAAATTTTGAGCAAGGGTGATAAGTTTAGCTTGTTTAGCAATAATATTTTGTGTGAAATTAAAAAGTTGAATGATACTGACCCACAAAAGGAAAATTATTCTATTGCCATGGACTGGAGATTGAAGGATTGGGTTGAAGGTCAAAATTCTCAATTGGAATTGGAAATCATGGAGAGTAAGAAATTTGGAGAAACTAAAATGGTTGTCAATTGGAAAGGTGTTCCGATTGGACAAGAAGAAAGAGTCAAACAACAGTTTGAAGAGGTTTATGTGAGATCCGTTAAGATTATCTTTGGATTCGGTATCGTATTATAAGAAAAGAACCAAAAAAAAAAAAAAAAAAAAAAAAAATAAAGTTTAATTTTATAAGATTTTATAATAGTGTAAATAATTCATCAATTAACAATTCAACTGCTAATTTGTTTGCTCTGTCAAAAAGCACCAACTTTTCAATTTTTTTTTATATTTTGTTTTACCTAAACTCCTAAAACATCTTCGTTATTAATCTTCAACCATTCATCACATTCTTTCTTGTGTTCGTTTTCAATAACCCACTCAACAGCATCTAAAACGTTTTCTCTGATTAATTTAGGTTCATATTTAGGAGTGGTGCCTTTTTGATAAACACCAGTTTCAACCAAAATAGAAAACCAAGATTCATGATGTAAGTTAGCAAATCTGATATCACTTTCAGGTGTATCACCAACAAAGTAAACAGTAGTTGGTGGTGGGATTTGGATGGTTGTTTTGTTGATTGTCAAAGCATTCTTAGGGTCAGTGACTGAATCATCAGAATCAGAACTGGCAGAGCCATCATCACTTTCTTCTAAAGTTATTTTGTTAATTTTTTCCAAAGTAACATCGTTTTTCTTAAATAATTCATCTATAGGAGAAAGCTTGGCAGTAGGGGACAGTGGATTTTTATCTTCGTCTAAAGAGAAATCATCCAAGTCATCTAGATCTTCTTCAGTTTCTATGGCTTCATAAACACTGTTTCTTTTGGCGGCAGCTTGAGAGTTGTTTTTGAAATTAACAGCTCTAAACTTGTCCAAGGAGTTGTCCATAATACTGGTGTTAGCAGCTTGGGATGATAGTGGCTTGAAACCAGTACCTGAGGTAATACTTTGCGGTCTCTTTTGGTTGATGAAATTACCATTTGAGATTGATGGAATTCTTTTACCTGTGGTGAAAGAAATATGTTTCAAAACTTCTTTTCTCCAATCTTGTAAAAAGTCTACACAGAAATCAAAAGTAGTTCTTTGTGGTTTACCAAATCTCTTACAAGGTAATTCCAAACCATTGGTGTGTTCTTTATACAAGGCGGCTAATGATACTTGTAAGGCACCCATACCGTATCTTGTTAAATTATAATCAGTTGCCCAAACGAAGTCAGAGTGAGCAAAGTACAAGTCAGGTTGAGTTTTTTGAAGTTTCTTTTCAATAACAGCTGGATCATCATCATACTTGATATCAATATGAGTACCCATGACACCCTTTTCAGATAGCAATAATTCTAAAATAATTTGTTGGTCAACTACCCAGTTTCTGGAATCGGCCATTATCATAACACAATCAATGTTGATCTTACTGAAATCAACATCTTTCAAGGCCAGTTCTTCTTCTTCATCAGTTAGTTTATAGTAAGGAGTTACAGATGGATTCCAATGAATAATATCAGAAACGGTATAAACATTTTCAAAACCATATTTTAAGCCGATTTGTCTACAATTGTCACCTAAACCACCAACAACAAGAACGTTTTTATACTTGTTGGTTAAAGATCTCATTGGAGTATGACCTTGAACAACTTGGAACTCATCAATATCAGTTTCAAGCTTTTCACTTAACAGCTTACTTCTAAGTCTTTCATCGTACCCACCACCATTAGTAACGAAAATGAATGGAACAATGACGTTGTACTTGTTATTTCCGTTTAGCATGTGAATGGCCTTTTTGGCTTCAGGAATCAGGGTAGGTCCCTTCAAGATAACACCGTCTATATCAAAGGCAAAACAGTACGAAGCCACTCTTTTATGAGTGATTTCCAACGGTTGGCCGTTGGAGACAGGGGACTTTAGCAATGAGATGGAGTTAGCTCTAGATCTAATACTGTGTTGAACGGAAGCAGATCTTGTACTATTTTCATTAGTTGGAGATAAAGGATCCAAGATATCAGATATGGCAATGTTAGAAATGGATTGTCTTTCTAATCTAGATCTTCTTCTAGGTTTAAGGCTGTCAATATTATCGTTATCTAAGAATGACTTGTGTCTAGAAACGGTGCTATCAGTAGCTGAGTTATCAGCTAAAACGTAATCATCATTATCAGAAGAGTGTGACATTATCTTTTTATTACTTATTATTTATTTGTTATACGCAGAGTATTAAGATTAAAAAAAAATTGTTTTATTATGTTAAAATATTTAAGTGATCCTATTAACCTTAGTAAATATTCTTTGGTTTTTTTATTATATCTTATATTAACTAGATTAAAACAAGTTAACATGACCAAAAAAATGTTCAAGATGATCTGCTTTTATATACAACCTCATTTTAAATTGATTGATAATAAATAAGGAGGTGACGTACCAAGATTCTCTGAAATATTTAATTATGTCATTAACCCAAATCATTGTAAACGTAATCTAAAGGCTATCCAGTGAATTTTGACTTAATTTTTTGTGTGTGTGTGTTTACGTCCTGCTCAAAAGCCCCACTCCCTTTAATTGAAATGATAACACCGTAAGATTACGTCTATAATCACAAAAAAAAAAATAACAATAAAAAAATTATAAATAACTAAAGGAAATGCTAACAAATATTTCCTAATTAGGAAACCCCCAATGGAGTACTACGTATTTTATCTACGTGTAAAATAAAATATATTTGATATCATTTAAATCCACTTTAAATTCTTCACATTCAAGTAAAATACCTGCTATCTTTTCAAACTTGCTAGCTTCATTACTTCTCTTAATTTTCAATCGTAATCCTCTTTTATACCGCAGGCTGGTACTGTCAAGCAGCATATTGTCCTTATTCCCATAAAAGTTCATCACAAACCTGTTAAACTGATAGTTTTTTATTACTCCGAAATCAGTCATTATCTCTTCAAAATCCCTAGTGTTTTTTTTTAGGTCAATCCCTCTCATTATCCTATCTACTACGTCATAGCGCATAATCGGCCACCCTAAAATCATATATTCAATTAGCTTTTTAGTCACCCTATAATTACTATTTTCTATCAACAAAATAGGAATCTTTTCCTTATCTATCCCCGCTAATTCTAATTTTGAATCACCTAAGATCTTCATTTTATCTTCAAATATATCTTCGTTTCTGGCTACCACCTCCCCTCCGTTATTAGTGATTAATCTAGTATACTCCTTCTCCTTTTCCTTATCAAAATCACTGAAATGAAATACAAAGTTCTTTAATGAGTTTAAAGTTGTTGGGGGATTTTCATGTGTAGATCTTGTTCTTTTTTCCGCGTATTGTTGATACTTCAACAATTGATCTTCAACCTTACAAAAATCATCCAGGTCTAAGTATATCAAATCAACTTGTACATTCACATGTTTACCCTCAAGATTGAGTAACTCATAAGAGTAATTGTCCAAGTGGTCTGTTTTTATTATATCATCATCATTATTATCAATGAATCTCTCCTTTTGTACAATTTTATACATTTTTCTGTCATAATGAACCTCAGTGTTTACTTTTAAGTCATAAAAGTAAAGATCACTTTTTTTACATGTCCAGTCCATCTCAAGCCTGTCATTTTTGACCACACACGTTTGATCTGAACAATTAAGTATAGTACATGGGTAAAAACACATGGAATTTTCGTGGTATGCTAGATACATCTTGGTGCTTTTGGGGGTGACTTTTACTTGTTCAAATAAAACATCATCAGGAAGTTCGATTTTGTTTTGTTGAACTGATTGAAGAATTTGAGATACTCCTATTGAAGAAATAATTTCTCCTTCAGATGTGTTATCGTTATTTTCTAATTTTTCCATATCTTCATGCTCTAAGATATTACTCATTACAGGCGACATTATAATTTCTTGTTCATCATTTTCTGCTTGACTGTTCAGACTTTGATATGGGTAAAGCTGTTGAGTTTCTTGCGTTTTAAAGTCAGATAAGTTGTCTTTATTACTGCTAAGGATATTAGTTGAAAACCCAATACCGGAAACAATTTTATTTTCTGTATCGTCATCATCTTCTATTTCCTCAATTTGGGTCTTTTTTTTTGGTGAATAATAATCTAAAGTTCTTTGCACTTTTCGTTCTGATTCATTCTCAAAACTCACACTCATACTTCTTTTAATGCTCCTTTTCTCTGGACTATTCATCAATAAACTTTGTTTTACAAAAACTTGACTTTTTGTGCTCATTCTTTTCTTTTTTCCTCGTTGTGAACTTTTACTATCACCTGAAATTACCTTCTTTGCACTCCTTACAGGTGACATGCTTCTTCTTCTTTCAATAAACTCATCCTCATCATCTTTTAACAATATACTTTGCGTCATCTGTTTGTTATGCTCATATGACAATAAGGGCTTTTTTAAAATCCCTGTAATACCTGTTTTTTTTGTTTCTTCACGAGGCTGAAAAATCTCTTCACCAAGCTCTAAATCGCTGTCTTCAATAACTTCATCTAGCCCTTCAAGATATAACTTCTTTCTATACGCATCCATTACATCTCCATCCGGTACGTTATTGTTCAAAAAAGAACTATCAGAAAGACTACTTTCGTTGTCCATAAATGGATCTTTAAAAAGACTCTTAATGTTCTCTATACCATTGCCAAATTCCATTCGTAATTGGTGTTGTTTGGTCTTTACAAGTTAGATAGATGTCTTATATTACCAAAAAAAAAAAAAAAAAATACCAAGAAAAATATATGTATATGATAAATCATACGCGTTGAAACTACATAAAAAACGCCAAATTGGAAGTGAAAATAAATCATTAATGTTATATGGAACTAAGTTTTCATATCCGAAGACTCTTTTTGTAGCATCTTTTGCATCTCCTTCAATTTCTTCTCATAAGATTGAATCAAACTTTGCTGCTCTTTTAACTTCTTGTTCATTAAAATTTCACTGCCAAAAGATTTGTTCAATGTGTCTCCATGACTACTGTACATAGATCCTCTTGAATTGTTTATTTCACGCTTAAAGTCATGCCCTCCGTCAGGCACACTAGTATTTTTTATAGCATTTATTTCCTCTTGCTGAATCAACTTTATGCTTCTGTAGTTTTCATACAAGCAATTGTGCGTGTAATCCTTTAAATCTTGCAAATGTGATCCAAGTATGATGTTTTTTAAAAATATAAAATCAGATGATTTAAAATCTTCAACGAGGATGTCTCCCCACCGGTATCTTCTGATATGATAGGTCATATGATTTAATTCTTTAAAATCTTGTTTGTTTCCAATTTCTTTACAAACTAACTCTTCATTGCTACAAATTAAAGAAAATGGAACAATATCTGCTATTTTGGTATCGTCATTGTAGACTGCATCATCTAAACTTGGTGATTTTTTGTTGATATCTTTAAACTCAGCTTTTCCATCTTTGGGAGCTTTTGATAAAGCAATAGCTAAATCCGAGTTTGCGCTATCAGCTAGTGAATAGCACTTGTCAAAATTCATAACATCGGTTAGCCTATCATCTCCAAAGTCAAAGAGCTTAATTGCGTTATCATTGATATCTTTTTGAATCAATTTTTTGTTCAATACCAATTCTTCAGGAGTCAATAAGTCTGCTTTTGAGATAACTGGTAACAAATTAACCTTGGTACAAATAGTCTTCATCAACATGATGTCAAATTCTCTTAACCCTCTACTGGTGGCTCTTATAAAATATAAGCACAAATGTGGTCTTGTGTCTACTGATTTTGCTTGTCTTTTGATTCTGTTTTCCTCATTGAAAACTAACTCAAATTGTGCATCCAAATATTCATTTATTTGATCAGGTATGGATGAGTTATCAATATTGTCTCCTAATCCTGGAACAAGTAACAAATCTAAATTTATTGGCGTGGCATTGTCTTCTCTTAGTTGGATTTGTTTAGAAAATACGTCAAACCCAGGCTCCAAATGAGCTTGTTCGGCATCTAGAATATAGTCATCTTCTTCAAAAACATTTCTTCCACATAGATTATTTACAAATGTATACTTGCCAGATCCCGATTCACCTAATATCAAAAGACAAAATTGAATACCCTTTTGTTGAATCTTGCGTCTTCTGATTTCTTCAGTTGTGGGGATTATTGCATGTTTTGTTATATGATTTGTAACCATTTGCTTTTATCTCGCTGTGATATTACCGTTTATTTTGGTTTGATATAAATATTAATTATATATGATGCCATATCAACGTTTTATTTTAATTTTATTTTTTGCTCTATTACTTGAGTTGTGTATTTATAAAGTACATAAAAACAAATGTAAAGCTGACAGTATTTCAATCAAGCAAGTTGATTACACAAAAAAAAAAAAGGAAGAAGAAACAAACGAAGAACAAAGAACTTTCATGTTTTTGTGATATCAAATCAAGCTTTTGGCATAGAATTGATCTTAGCATCCAGCTCATAAGTTGAAATTATACTCTTTTTTAAATGTTCCAAATATTCATCTGAAACATCGTCTTGAACTTTCTCAGCATAGTAATTTGCAGTATGCACAGGCCCACTTGAAAATTCCAAGACATTTGTACAAACATCTTTAAGAATATTTTTGTATAAATCACCAATATCACTATCATCTTGTTTTTGTTTCTTGGCGGCTGGTTCTAAATCTTCACTTGCTTCTTCGTATTTGATATCACTTGGATCTAAAAGATTTATAATATTCTGTTTATTCAACTGTAACAGAGCCTCACCTTTGTTGGTTTTATTATTCAAAAAGTTTCTTTCCAAAACAAATAATACCTTGGAGATGTACTCTATCTTTTCCACAGTCAACACGTTTTCAAACTTTCTGGTAAAAAATCCTTCAGTAAACTTGAAAAATTTGTCACTATCCTTGTCAAATTTATTACTTTTATTAAAACTATAAGCAGTAAATATCAAGGAATATTGAAGAAAGTCTAACCCATCACATACCAAGCCGATTGGCTGTGTTGATGCGTTAGTCATAAAACTTTTGCAATCTTTCAGTATAATTCCAAATTGCTTTCTAAATTTCAAATCATCAGACATTATCTTGTCTTCATTATCAACATTAAACTTGGTATAATAATCAAACAGATTGTCTAAATAGACCCTAGGATTGTTGATATTGAAATCAAACTTCATCTTAGCCAGGAATGCCATCTCCTCATTCATTAAATTTTCTCTAATGTACCACTTTTTTTTATCCATTACTGTAGCACTTGTGACTGTTGGGTTTGTTCTTTTTAAAACTGTTTCTACATATGCATACGTTTTTCTATGATTTTCTGTTACTTTACAAGCAGTAATTATAACAGTCAATAGCAAAAGCCCTATTTTTTCAGTATCCAATTTCAAAAGTTTTTCACTTCCTTCTAGCATCCAATATCTATAAAACAAACTTGACATTATCAAAAAACATTGGTCCTGTGTCTTCAAATCTTTTGCACATTTGTACAATATCTCAATGCAATATTTAATCATGCTTCTGCATTTTTTGTTTTCTTCAGTTGAATCTTTTAAATTCTTCAACAACTCGTTTATGTCGAACAACCACGCATTTTCAGGCAATTTAATAACACTAGGCCATAAAATACTTTGATTAAATTTGGCATTAGGTTGATTTTCATTGAAGATGATTTTCTTCTCCATAATGAAACTTTTAGATCTGGCTTTGTGTGTAGATTCAGGAGTTATTGAGGATCTAGATTTGCTAGTGTCTTCTTTCAAATCACTTTCATTACTCATTTTTCAAAAATTTATATATCCTATTATTTTAATTTTGGTCCCATCAAACAGCATATATACAACCACTTAAGCTTATTAAAAACCATAAAACTTCTGTAGTTTTCATTAAGTAAAATTCATGATTTTTTTTTTCTTTCTTTCATTAGAGCCAATTTTTTTTTCATTATTGACATGTATTTTCTAGGGTTATCACGTGCAAAATAGCTTCACAAATTTAACACAAGTATATAATATTCTATTCTAAAATGTTGTCTAAAGTTTCTTTATCAAACATGGAAGCACCATTTTTAAGTAGGTTGGCTAACAAGGTCAATGAATGCTTAGAGTTAAAATCATTTGATTCTCTCAAAGAGTTTATGTCATCACTATAATTTTTAAATACTTCAGTCAAAAACTTATTTTTTGTAGCATTATCTATCACTGGTTTGTTATTTTTCAATTTTTCAACTTTCTTGTTTATATCATTCTCAATTTGTTTTAATTCTGGAGCAGTGTTTATTTGATTTAGGTTGATAAATTCTGATATTGGCATAGAGTCAAGCAATAGTTGGTCTTGCAATATACTCTTGTTTATTTCGGAATCTGATATTTGAATATCATCTCTTATCAATGTACTTTTTTTTGGTTTTTGCTTAGCTGAATCTGACAATTGTGGAGCAGAAATTTCAACATTAGCATCTTCTTCAACTTCTATGGCCATATCCTCATCTTCATTTTCTGAGGAATCACTAGAGCTTGAGCTAGAGCTAGAACTTTCACTTGATGAAACAGCAGTTCTTCTCTTTTTTTTGTTAGTTCTCTTTTTTTGTAGTAAAGATTTGGTATTATTCTTATTTTGTATATTAGATCCGGACATTGTTTTTTTTGTTTCTAAAACTACAACTATATTGCTTGGTTGTTGGAATTAGTCGTTTATGATGCTTATTTGATTCATAATTGCCAATGTAGTATGGGAAAGGAAAAATATGTGAAATATCAAATGGCTTTCCTATCGGATTTAAGGCTTTATTACCCAAATAGGAGATTTCTAAGCTCTAGCGACTAAAAAGGAAAAAAAACCAAAAAAAAAAAAAAAAAAAAAAAGAAATTCAACAATCTTTAATTAATTCAAATTAAAATCCATTAAACAATATGATTGTCCATATCAGATAGACAATAATCTAATATATAAGTGTCTTCTAATAAATTGTCAAGTCTGTTATAATGTCTAGTCAGATATGGCACAATGGTATTAATAACTTTGACCAAACCTTTTATTTCTATCAGGTGAGTGATGTTGTAGTTTAATAGAATACATCTAATGACTTTACCAGCAATATGGAAAGTTTTGGCATTTGTATTCCAATCTCTACATCTTTTGACCAAAATTAATAATTGTTCATCATCCAAATTTGATATAGCCTTGTCTAGTTCTTTATTGAAAATGAATTCGTTAACATCATTATTTTCATTAACAACTACACATTGGTTCAATACATTATACATTCTCATTGGATGATCTAATTTCAAAGCCAAGTAAAAGGCATTCAACCAATCACCATTTCTTAAGTAATTGTTTAAAGATTGCTCTTCTTCAACTTCTTTTTTCTTTTCAAGCATCTGCTTTTCTTGTTCTTCTTCGGAATTATCTTTCCAAATTTGGAAAACACCATCAGCGTCAGCACTTACCAAGAATTCACCATCGTCTCTAGGTAACATGGCCCAGATTCTATTGTTGTGTGCATCCAAGGTCTTTAAACATTCAAATTCATTATTAACTAAAGTCCAAACTTTCAATAAACCTTCAGCACCACAAGAAACAATTTGCTTAGAGCCATTGATGAAAAAGGCTCTTTGTACAGCATTGGAATGTCCTTGCAAAGTCCCCACTTGTTTAAATTGGTCGTTCTCTTTAAATGACCAAATTTTACATGTTTTGTCACCAGAAGAAGTCACCAATAATTTGTCATATTGACAGAACTTGACATCCCACAAACCTCTTTTATGGCCTTGAAGAGTTGTTATTTGCTCCAAATCCGGAATATTCCATATTTTACATGTTTTGTCATATGAGGCAGTGGCCAAATAAGCATCATTTGGAGATACATCAATACTGTTGATGTCTTTGTCATGTGCCTTTCTGGTGAAGTCAGAATTACTTACAATAGTTAAAGCATCTGGGTTGACTTGTTGAGGAACAGACCACTTCTTTATGGTCATGTCAGAAGAAGCAGTTATGACCCACTTAGGTGGGACAAAAAACTTGGAGTCCGGACCTTCTTCCTTTCTTCTTTGTTGTTGAGCTTGCTGAGGAATATTTGGTAAGGCGACAGCTGTTATGCTTCCAATATGGCCAACAAACTTACAATATGGCTTAAAAGAATCTGTTTTATAATGATATTGCCATAAAATAGCAGAGTTGTCTTTAGAAGCTGTAACTATCCAGTATCCGTCTTCGGTAGCATCTAAAGAATTTAATAAGTCAGTATGGGCCTCATACATTTCACATTCGTATTTGTTATCGTCTATAGGTACAACTCTAAGAGTATTGGAATTAGTTGCCAAAGCTAGTTTATTTAGACGTGGACCTACAAATCTCATATCAGCAATGGTACCGTGATTACCAGCAATGTTATAAGTAATAGGAATGAATTCATTTGACTTATCAAATATGTTGTTTACATCAATTTTGGAGATAGTTTGATCTGAATAAACTAAATGGAATCCAATAACTTCATTGAAAGACATATTGGAAAATTGAGGTACTACACCTACAATAAATAAGTCTTCCAAAGGTTTGGCTGTTTTGAATGCTGGTTTACCATTTTCTTCTATATTGTAAACATTGTAAATACCATCACCACCTGCAGTATACAAATATTCGTTGTTTATCAACCCACAAGCTTCTATTTGCAAACCTGTTGGTATGGTCTTTTCAACTTTCATTGTCTTTTTATTTCTAGATTGACTTGATTTCATAGAGTATACATTAAGAATGTCATCTCTTCCTCCTGAAACAACCAAAAAGTCTTCATCTGAAGTTCTGGAGATATCTATGCCTCTGATTGCTGATTGATGCTCTTGTAATGAATATAATTGTTTTCTTTTCATCAAATCCCAAACTTTTATGCTACCATTGGTATCACCACTTAATAGGTACCAATCATTTAGATTTTCTAACTCTCCAAATATCTTCATAGATGAGATTATACCACCATGACCTTTAAAAGTGTGTGTTATGTATCCGTTGTCTATATCATAAACACTTATAGAACCGTCTGTGCAGCCAATAGCCAATAAGTTGGATGATATCAAATCACTAACTAAACAGTATGAAGGAGAAGATAATTTGAATGTCTTTTTGATTTCATAGTCTGGTGAATTCATATCTCTGATGGTAACTAATTGTGCTTGATTAACATAAGTCAAATATCTTCCATTGGATGTTATATCTAAGACTGTTATTTCTTGTTCATCGTTATTTTCAATTTTGTGTACTACTTCTAAAGTAATTTTTTCTTTATTTTTGTGATCTCTGGTAGATACTACTTTCATGATATTTATTTCATCGAATACAGCTGACACTAATAGTTGTTTCTCTATACAGTTCGATATTTTAGCTGTTGACTGAGTGTTTGAATAAAACGGTAAAAGAGAATCGATATTCTCAAAGGTATCTTTAATTTTACCAGCTTTACTGTTATCCATATTATATACAGGCTTGTTTCTTTCTTCTTTTTTGGTGGTTTAAAAGGATCTGTTTAAGTATCTAAAATGAGTATAAATCCTTCAATTTCAATATTTCATATATATAATTCTTTTTTTTTTGAAAACTTTAACATGGATGAAAATATCATCCTAATAGGGAAATAGCTTTAGCGGAGAAAAAAAAAAGAAAAAGAAAAAAAGAAATGTGCCGTAAACATTTCAAAAAAAACGAATACTAAGCTGAGATTGATACATGTAAGGTTTTTAATATAAACGTTGTTGAAGAACATAGTTACATGTGTTTTGATAAGCCTTAAAAACAAAATTATATAATCAGAATAAAAATATGACATTTTTCTAACCGTCTAATACTTTGACAAAGAACCAAGCGGAACCTGCTGCTATAGAACCAACTAAGATCATTTGGAAACCTTCCTTTATCTTCTTTTCTAAAGTTGCGGCATCAGACATGGTCAATATAGTCTTAACGTAACCAAAAATAAACAAAGTTATCAACATAATGATAACAGAATATATCAAACCAGTACCGACGTGTTTTGTAAAGAAATATGGCAATAATGGAATCATACCACCAGATAGGTAACCAGCACCAATAGTTATAGCAGAAATATAGGCTCTATTTTCATCAGGCTCTTCCAAACCTTTACCGTATTTGATTACAAAGTCAACCATTTTTTCAGGTTCTTGGCTTAAATCTCTCATAAATTGAAGGATTGTTTCTTCTTTAAAATTCGGATTAATATCTGCTAAAATGTCTTCGATTTCATGTAAAATATCTTCATTCACAGAAGAGCCTTCGCTTGTATTGTTACTAGTGTCGTAAAACTTTTGTTTTTCTATCTTAACTTCACTTTTATAATAATCTTCTTCAGACTTGGCACCCAAGTACCCACCTAACCCCATAGAAATAGTACCTGAAATCAATTCTGCAAACCCACCTAACAATACCAATTTCGAATCACCCAATGAAGATAGACCAGCAGTTAAGGCAAACGGAACTGTTAAACCATCACTCAACCCAATGATCAAATCACTCATTACTCTTGGATCAACTCTATCTACTAACTTGTCCATTGCAGACTTATTGTTAGGAACCACTTGTAAAGATTCTTCATCAACATTGATGTATTTGTTATTGCTTGCATGATTATCTTTTGATAATGTATTATCAGATGATTGTATGTTGTTGTTTGCAGGTAACTTTATAGATTCATACTTGCTGCTATCGTTATTAGATATCAAAGGATTTTCTTCAGACATTATTGTTTATAAAAATAAAACGTACTAATAATGATGAAATATTCTGTTATGTTAAACAATGATTCTCAAAAAAAAATATCTATAGAATATGACTAATGTTAACGAATTGATAGTATTTGAATGATTATTAACCTCTATTAATTTTTGTTTTTGGTTATTTATCATTGATAATAATATATGTTTATATTTTGTAAAAAAAAAAAAAAAAAACAGAAAAATAAGAAGTTGATTAAGTAATATGACGACTACATTTGCGTTTAAGGGGGGGTGTAAATTTTTTACCTGTTTTGATCTATATTATGTTTCGGGTAAAAGTGTAACACGTGACTTATTTAAAATTTCATGTAGGAGATAAGATTACCTAATTGGAACACAATGATGGGGTAAACTAAATGTCACGTGTTTCAATTTTTACTGAAATAGCATCCCGCGAAAAAAACTAACAAAAACTTGGCAATAGAATATTGCCACTTGGAAGTAAGGTAGAAACAATTCAACCTTAGATGAAAACCGAGCCATATTGAATATATTATACATGTCTGATTCAACTACTGAAGAGTTTAAGAAACTTATTGAGAGTACTTCTTTATCAGAAAATGACATACCTCATTTAACAAACATAGCAAATGATTTAAGAATCACTAAATCAGATGTTATAACTAAAATCATCATGGATAGACTCACTGTTTTGAAAACTGATAACTTAATTATTACAATTTTTAAGCTTATAGACTCTATATTATGTAATGTCACTACTCCCTATAATGACAAGTTTAGTGAACCATTGTCCTTTTTATTTAAAAAGAAATATTTGGTATTAAATAATGCTAATAGACAAGTGCTCATAACTATATTTGAGTCATGGGTTGAGAAATCAAATCAAAGCTTGACAAAGAGTAATCAAGACGAAGATATGTTTGAAGATTTTGAAGGCCAAAGTGAATTCTTGAGTAAATCTACACTTAAAAACATTGAAACTTTTTTAATTAAGGCATCTTTATTACATGAAAAAAGATTTTTGGAGAAAACCGAAAGAGAAGGTATTAATTCTAAAGCTGTATCTAAATCTAGCAATTTAAAGTATGAATCCAATAATGTGACTCCAAGTGTCAATGATCTTTTACAGATAATACGTAAAATAGACCACTACATGAGAGAGTCTTTGAATAAACAATTTAGCGAAGATATTCAGCAAAGATTACATCAGATCCATCAAGTACAAGAACTTTTGTCATCTAAAAAGTTTAATAATGAAAATGAAATTATAGAAATATTCAACAAATTAAAAAGCATTCCGGAATATTCACAAGTGGTAAACCTAACTCAGGAAACAGATGAACGTGTTAATAACTTTATTAAAAAAAGCAAAATAGCTAAAATGAATGAAATAAAAAGTCTTTTGGAAGATTTTAAAGCTTTGAACCATGAGAATGATCAGGAAGAAACCCCTAGTCTCTTGACCCAAACATGGACTAGTGATAAGTACCAGAATGCTGTAAAGAGCTTTCGTCAAAAGACTATAGAAAACGAACAAGATAATGAACTTTCAAAAGAACAATCTTTTGAAAAAAATAATCAAAAACTACCAGATTTGACTCTTTTGACAAATATAAACAAGGATTTACAAGCTTCAAAGCTAAAAATGAGCGATTTTGTAAAAATAGAAATTAAAAACGAAAACTTGGCCGAATGGTCTAAGTACATTCAATTAATGTATAGAAATATTCCTGAAAAATGTTTGTTTTGTGGAAAAAGATTTCCATTAACCAAACAAAAAGCTAACAATAGCGCTCTTAATGCGAATAAACGTACTTTTATGTTATTAAATGCTTCTAATAATGATGACGACAGTGCATTGCTACAAAATGACGAATCCAAGAAGTTAATTGAACAACATATGGATTGGCATTATGAAACGATAAACAAGTCCCAAATAATGACAAAAACAGGAATAAAGAAGATGATGGTAAACAGAACGTGGTTTGGTACCAATAGTTATTTATCAGCATTGAAGCAAAACACTGAAGATCTATTCAGTGAAGAAGGTGACTTGAAGAGAAGAAAGGTTGACGAAGGTGATTCTTCTAGAGATGTTGACGTTAAGTACGTTGTTGTACCTAAGGAACTGATGGGTCAATTAAATGAAATTGAATGTGCTATTTGTAGGGATACCATAAAGGTCTCGTTTATTGAAAGCATAGGTGAATGGTGTATGATTGACTGTAAGGAAACCCACCAAGGATATGTACACTTGTCATGTCTGCACTAGAATTATATATAACCTTTAAGCATTACTTTTAATATTAGATTTAATAATGTAGTTTACAACTAGTATTTTAAAAACAAATTAATTATTTACTATATGTTTTTATGGTTTAATTAAATGTAAAGTTTTACCAATTACAGCCTTTAAAAGGTTTTAAAAAAAAATATTTGCACGTGAGTATCACGTGTTTATCACGTGATACCATTATTAAAAAGTGCGTTGTTTTTGTTATCTCCGAGCGATCTATACACATATCCAATAGGAGTTTAGACAATTTTCACCTTGAAACGTTCATTTTCTTAGCGAAGTAAAAAATTGCCTTTAAATATTGAAAATTTTTTCTTCAACAAAATCTTGTGATATTTTGTCATGAATGTGAAAAATTATAATTTGTTAAAATTTGGTGAAATATCGATAGGAATTTGCTCTAAATTTAACATATTTTTTTGAAAAGAATAATTTTAACAAAAAAAGGCTTTAAAAGACCATACGAAACTTTTGTACAATATCATAATAAAATAATGTCTTCTGATAAAATCTCTGAACAATTAAGAATGGTCTTAATCGGACCACCAGGTGCTGGTAAGGGTACCCAAGCCCCAAACTTAGTTGAAAAGTTTGGAGCTTTCCATTTATCCACCGGTGATATGTTAAGATCCCAAGTTAAGCAAGGTACTGAATTAGGTGTTGCCGCCAAAAAAATCATGGACCAAGGTGGTTTAGTTTCTGATGAAATCATGGTTAACATGATTAAGTCCGAATTAAGCACCAACCCTACCTGTGCTTCCAAGGGTTTCATTTTGGATGGTTTCCCAAGAACCATTCCTCAAGCTGAAAAGTTAGATGAAATGTTGGAAGGTATGAAGAAGCCATTACAAAAAGCTGTTGAATTGAAGGTTGATGATGAATTATTAGTTGCCAGAATCACCGGTAGATTAATCCACCCAGCCTCTGGTAGATCTTACCACAAGTTATTCAACCCTCCAAAGAAGGAAATGACTGATGACATTACTGGTGAAGCTTTAGTTCAAAGATCTGATGATAACGCCGATGCCTTAAAGAAGAGATTACACTCTTACCATCAACAAACCGAACCTATTGTTGACTACTACAAGAAGAAGGGTATCTGGTCTGGTATTGATGCTGCTCAAAACCCTGCCAAGGTCTGGGGTGATATCATCAAGTGTTTGGGGTTTTAAATGATGATTCCACAACATATGAAAAAACAGATTTAAAAAGTAAGTTATGATTGAAGTTTTTTCTTTTTTTTTTTTTTAAAAGTTTTGTTTTTGATTCTTCTCTTTTAAAATAAATATTCATAGCTTATACAATTGTGGTTGTTTCTCCAAATGAAACGCTGATTGATTGAACAAGCGGGTTAACGATGTATTCAATTGAATCAACTGCCATGACATGAATAAAAAGAAAAATATAAAAAATCTAATATTGAGGTTATAGTCACATACAGTTATATAAGACTTTTTTTTTTCTATATAATTTAATTGAGATTATTATCAAAAAACAACGCTTATTATCGTACCAAGTCGTAAAAAGTGACTAGTGAGTCGTAATAATTTGGAATAAACCGTAAAAAGTACCCAGTAAGCACCTTCTGAGTCGTTAAAAGCACCTAGCGAGTCGTAATACCCAACGTCCTGCAGTTTAAACCCGAAAAAACCGTATTTCAAATCTCCATGTGCAAGCCCTAACAATCATCACTTCGTAAATTCTCATAACAGCTGTCTAATTTTCATCTCTACCGATTGTTATGGGAAAATTTTTTTTTTTAAAGGGAGGTTTAAAAAATACAGAGCAAGAATGGGGGTATACCCCCTAAAAAATATTAGGCTGAAAAAAATGATTATTTATTTCATGTTGGTAATTTTTAAATTTAAATAATTGATCATGCGTATAACCAAACAAGTTCGTAAGACAAGAAGATTAATATTTAATTAGCAAAAAAAAAACAACAACAAAGAAGAAAAAGGAACATATAGAGAATTATGGGTTTATTCAGCAATAATTCCACCGTAAGAGCACAGCCAGATTTATCGAGATACGACTACCATTATAGAGGTTCTCATGTGAATGGTTACAACGTTGAGTCTGGGTCAAGCACAACAGCCAGACAGTATGTGAGACAAATGGCACTGAATGGCAATAACAAAAAAGTTGTTAGCACATACCCACAAACCAGAAGAGCAACAACCATCAAAAGAAAACCTTCAGTAAAAAGAAATGCGTCTTCAGTGAAAAGACAACCAGTTTACCAAGATGAAGAGTTTGATTATGGAAATATCGATTTCGATAACCACAATTTTTCTCATGATGAAGAAGAGGACTTTGATGGTGAGTACCCAGAACGATACAACAGTATCACCTCTGTAACCACCACTACAACAACAACGACCAAAGAAGTTGATCCTATTACAGGAATGGAAACAGTCACCAAAACAGTAGAAAAATCTTTGCCTGATGGAAGTATTGAAACCACCACAGTTAAAACTCAAAAACCTGGAAGTAGTCGAAACAGCAGCAGAAACAACTCATTTGTAGGTAATAAATCCCCACAGAAATATGCGGATAATTTTAACAACTTTAGCAGTGAACATTACACATTAAACTCTAGTGAAACTATTCCAGAAGAAGAGGAGTATGAAGATGATAACATATACCACTTTACAAGCGCATCTAAAAGAAGACACCCACAAAACAGAATACCGAAGAAACACATCAACAACAAAGATGTTTACAGCAATGTTGAAGAAAGAATGAGTGAATCTCAGATGTATGCTCGTGCCTTGGAAATTGCTAGGGAGAAGGTTATGTCTGATCCAGCTCGTTTAAATGTGCAAGCCAACGTCACTAAAAAGAAGAGTGGATTTTTGAAGAAGGACAAAGGCAATAAGGGCATTTATAGTGATATAGGTAAGGAAGATGAAATTTTACAACCAGGTTTAATTCCAGGAAAACCAAAACAATATTCACTAAAAAAGTCTTTACGAGATGAGCCTGCTCCTGTTCAAAAGGAACATGTATACGATGATTCATCATTAATGAACAGAAGTATAAAATCCGAAGGTACTAAAAAGGAAAATAAGTTGAAAAAGGGATTTAAGAGCCTATTTAAGAAAAAAGATGCTGTTGAACCAAAGGATGAAACTATTCATCATGCTAAAGAAAAAGCTTCAAAAGTTATACCTAAGGAGGAAATCATCACTGAAGAAGAATACCAGCCTTTGTTTACTACCCAACAAAATGTTGCTGGTGATAATTTGATCACAAAATCATTGGTTGATGCAGGCAGTGACAGTGAAATTGAGTTTTTACCTTTTGGTGAAGAAGAGGAAGAGGAGCAACCATTAGCAAAAAAATATTCAAGATCAGAAAACAAAGTTGTAAGTTCAGATAATTATGTTGAAGACAGAGACATCAATAAAAATCAAGTTGACTATATTTCCCATAAGTCTTATGCTGCAGACAAACAACTAGCGATTGAAAGTGGATTGTCTGAAGGAGATTTTATTGATTTTGATGATAACGATGGAGAAAAAGAACAAAAGGAAGAAGAAGACGTGACTGAATTGTACAATGATATTCCTGATAATGTTATTGCAGCTAATCACACTGAAATACCAGATAGCTCATTACTACAAGACGTACCTCTTTTGAAAACAATTCAAAGTGAAAATGAGTTGAGAGATGCATTAGAAAACATTGATGAAGACAAAGAAGTCGAGGTAATGAAAGCCATTACGGATAAGAACAAGGATGAGTATTACATCCCAACCGAAAATGTTGAAATTATTCATGATGTTGAGCAACACGAAAATACTTTGGTTGCCGAAAATTTGAAATCTAAAACAACTCCTAAAACTAATCCAATAATTGATAACGATATCACTCCAGAGTCGGAAAAGAACGCTGATGACATAGATGAGTCTCCATTGATAATTGAAAATGTTGATCAGGTTGAAATTCCTGATGGAAAGTTGGATGCCTTACCGCAAAATCTTGGCGCTCCAGTATCTGTAACCAACAAAGAAAAAGATAGACTAGAAGAGAGTATCAATGCTCCAGCAGTTTCAACTAACGAAGGAGGTGATAAAATCAAGACAAATATTGATGTTCCAATTGTTGACACTAAAGGAAAAAAAGAAGAACTTAATCAAAGTGTTCATGTTCCAGTAGTTTCAACTGAAAAACACGAAGATAGATTATTAAAAGATATTAATGCTCCAGTAGCTGAACATGAAACATTTTTACCGCCGCCAATCGAAGAAACAACAAAGAAAACCAAAAAAACAAAACAAAGTAATGGAATTCTAAATAAAATTGTTAAGTTCAGTAATGAAAATTATGGTGTCAATGTAACTAAACCATCTTCCACAGAAAGTATTCCTGAGAAAGGTGTTGGTAAAACCAAAAAGAAATGGAAATTATTCAAAAAAAACTAATAAGTAATATGGCAAATAAAACTATAAAATTTAGCAAAAGTTAACAATATAACAAAAAAAGAAAGCTACTGAAATTACGTATATAAACTAAAATGTAAAATTATCTATTTCAAACACAATATTAGAAGATCCTTCGTTGTTATTATTTGGACCTTGATTCGTGGAGAATCTTCTATTTTTAGTCACCTTATTGGCGTTTGTGTTGACAAACTCTTCTAGACTATTCATGGCAGCCTCAGAGAACAGACCTGATTTAGTGTATCTCATTTTTTCCAGTTTGGCCTCATCCATTATAATACTATCCTTTCTTCTTAAATCTTGATTATTCATGGTACTTGATTGCAAGTTAGAGCTTGAGTTTTTGGTCAATTTTTGAATCAATTCTAAATCGGAATTATCCATCATTACACTGTTATTTCTAAATCTCTCCTTGATAAAACTTTCTCTTCTATTTCCGTTTTCGTTGTTTTGATAAAATGAATCCAAGCTTGCTAAATGAGGTTGTAGCTCTGAAACACTATTTCTTCTGAATTGCTCTAATGGATGAAAATTCATTTCTGATGGAATTTCTATTATTAATTCATTATTCATTAAAGATTCCATTCCATCTTTGGTTAGCAAATCGTTTTCCTCACTGTTGTCCTTATGTATAATCATATTAATTTCTCCAGGTTTGACTTTTGTAGCGGTGTTTGGAATATCCAAGTCGCTATTGGTCGCACTGGAATCTACAAAATCATGCTCCTTTTCACTGCCACTGCTTATGGCAAGTAATTGGTCCATAGGAAAATCATCATCCTTGTCATCATTTCCACTGTTCAAATCCGAAGTTTGTTTGTCCTTGGGAGTATTGTCCAAAGATGAAGCTTCAGCCAATAATTTGTCGTGAATGTTGATTTTAATGTTAGCATTATTGCTGGAGGAAGTAGGTGCTTTAGCGGCAGGAGTTAACAAATTATGGTTCATTAAGTCATAAACAGTATTCATGCCATTAACACTATGCTCCTTTGCACCTTCATCAACAATTGTGATTGCAAACAATGATTTTGTAGAAAGACCATCAATGATACTAAAGGGACGTTTTTTGTCAGTTTTCCATGAGTTCAACTTAGGTAGCGCCTTTCCGAGGTGCATATCATGACTATTATGGAAACTTCTAGTACGTGTTTTGATTTTTTTACTTACAGCAGGAAGACTATCTTCTTCATCAGTGCTTTCTTCATCTTGAAAAAATGCATTACGATGAATACCATCATCTTTGTTTTTTGTTTTAGACTTCTTTTTAGAATCCTTTTCAGGTATTCTTGTATCAAAATCTAGGTCCATAACGTGTTTATTAGCATTTTCCAAATCCGAATCTTCTTGGTCTTCAAAATAAAAGCTGTGTGGATCTAGATCATCTACGTTTATAAATACATCATCTACTTCATTGTCCGATGTATTGTTCGATACAGAGATCATATGGTGTCCGTTATTGTTTTCAGAATCGGTCAATAAAGCAGCTTCCAATAGCATTTCATCGTAATCTTCGTCTGATTCATCTTCTTTGTTGGTTGGAGTATTATCGGCTTGTAGCATCAAATTCATGTCTTGATCATTTTCTTCGTCATCTTCATCTTCATGGAGAACAAACATATTAGTGTCATTTCGAGCTGAAGAAGATCCGGATTGTTTTGTTTCTGAAGAATCAATAGCAACATTACTAAATATCTCACCTGCATCGTTATTTTGCTTACTGATAAAATCGTCAAAATTTTGATCTAAGTCTATATCCAGGTAATTGTCCTCTTCAACTTCTTCTTTTTCAACATCGCTTTCAGATTCAATAGCTTTAATCAAGTCTTCTTCGTTTAGTTCATCTGAAGTAGACTCCAATTTTTTAGTGCTTGTTTTTGTTGCTTCATTATTTTCTGATTCCGAGTTGTTAGTTAGTTTGACATTATTGTTATTATTTCCGATTGGTTTTGGTGGTGTTTCATCGTCAGAATCATCAGATGATACGTCAGAAGAGCTTGAGTTTGTTATGTTTAGGTTATTAATGTTGTTTCGTTTTTTGGCATTAGATTGCAAGCTGTTGTCTATATTTTCGGAGTTATTGACTTTTTGCAATAATTTGAGTTTATTTCTCAAAGCCGTCATTTTGACATCTGATTTCATTGTCTTTGAAACTGATTTAGATTTTCTTCTTTGTTTCAAGATATCATTATCGTATTCATCGTCTTCATCTGATGATGAATACAACAACGAAAATCTTCTAGGCCTAGAATGAGACTGACCAGAGCTAGAGTTCTTTCTATTTCTTAACATCTTGGTAATAGAATCTTTGGTATTGATAGAGTATGGTGTTGGGAGATTGTCCATCAATATGTTGCAATCTATAATAATTAAAAAGAAATTTAAAAAATTAAAATTAAAAAAAAAAAACGAATATTTTTAAAAAAAATAAAGCGACCTTAAGAAAAATGTGCCTTATTATTCAAATACCCCATTTTTGCTCTGCCTGTTTAATTTTCACCTTCAAAAAAAGAAACGTGAAATAGAAGCAAAAAAAAAAAATGTGATCCTCGGATATAAGCGTGATTACTGATTATTTTTTATGTCAGTACATGTAAATACAGCATATTAGTGATACATACACGACTAATAATTAAGTTGAAAGAACACGTAGTTTGTTGAAAACTTATATGATAATTGTTTGTATTGATTAAAAATGAATCATATAATTACAACCACATTTTTTGTTGATTTTTTTTTTTTTTTTAAAGTTGTTTTTGTTAAATGATGTTTTGGTAGCGTTTTTTGCCAACACTGCAAGTTGTAGTGTTTTCCCCTATAGTATACTTAGATCTTTAAAACTGCATTTTTGATTCAGTGCAGGACAAAACACTGATACTTTTTATTGTTAACTTCAGTGGTGAAGCAGCCAATATGTACGTAAAAATATATATATCACCTTTGATTAGCCATTTGCATTATATTTGAGGCCATCTAGATCGGATATAACATTTCTTTAAGCCATTGTGGATATGGTACAACAGGCACGTGCGTTAAAATCTTATCATGTGACAAAATATCTCTGTTTTCGGAGATAAACAGATGAAGCACATCTGCAATGCGATTCTATTATAAACCGATGTACGCAAAAGGGGGTAGTTAATTATAAATGTGAAAATTGTCTTATCAATCATTGTTCAATATGAATCATCTTATGTACAGTTTTTTACAAAAATAAGCGTTACAGAAATAACAAAACACTATGATAACAAACCTAGTCAATTTTTTGTCATCGTCAACATCATATCCTCACTGTATTATTTACATATATTTTATTTGATCTATATTGAAATATAACTATATATTCACAAATTCTAAATGTCCATTTTTGTTTTGTTTTTTACATTGTTGCAAGGTCTTTATTACCTTTAATGTATAATTAATAGTTTAGTATTCTTTTTTCTTCTCACAGATTTGTAACATAGGTGTTGCGGATTTTTAAGTTAAACATACTACTAATCAAAAATTCAGCAGAAATAATAATAATAAAGAACAAGAGATGAAATATTGAGTACTTGAATTAATTAAAGACAGAAACGCGATAAATAATCATAATTCATTTTACAAACAACCAAATATACTATTTACGTCTATTTCATATGTACACTTTTCAACTTCCAAAACCTCAACAACATCAAACTCACTAGAGGAGCATTGGAATCTGACTACTGCTGATCTTTCTGGACCATTCCAACATTCATCACCGTTTTCAAATGTTATTTTCATGATGTTATTTTTATTAAGTAACTCATTTGGTATTTTAGATTCGGCATTTGGAATACTTTTATGCAAGTGTTTTGTTGCGTACTGTGTTTGAACATACTTCCATAAGATCTCGTGTATATCATCGTAATGATTAGCTAAGGTTTCATTTTTAAATTCGATGTTTTTTAACTCACCAATTAGATATTGCTCGTTGTTCTCACCCAAAGATTTTTGTATCAGCTTCTTTTCAGGTGTGATTATGTATTCATATTTTCCAAATATGGATTTCATTGGAACAGTAAATTTTTTTTCGTATTCTGTAAAGAACTTAAGAATTTCTGAAGTAACATCAACGTTTTTGTATGAATCGTAAATGCTTTCTAATTCAGATTCCAATTCTTTCAAACGTTGTTCACTTTGTTTCTTTTGTTGAAGTTTGTATGTGGATACTCTACTATCAACACCGTAAATGGAATCTTTCACAAAGTTAGTCACTATGAACATTTTGTTTTTTTTGAAAAATTCATTACCGTAACGTTCTACTATATCATCTAGGTGAAATAAATCCTGTGTATGTTTGAAACTCACTCCACTGTTTCCCTCTAAATTGGACAACATGAATTTTACTATCATAAGTTTATCTTTTAAACTTTTCAAGTTCTTTATATCAGAGTGTATCTTTTTCAATCCATCTTTGTCGTCTATCATAATTAATGGGATTTCTTTGTGGAAAAACTTTTTCAAATTATCAATGTTTTCCTTTTGATGTTTCTTACTAACTTGAGCATGACTCTTTTTGTTTTTTAAAGAATCTTCAAAAAACTCAATAATTTCATTAGACAACTTTTCATAAATTTTAACATCTTCTATTTCCTCAAAATGTTTCATATCTTCTTTCAAAGACTCATATTCTTTTACAATGTCGTTGTTGTTTAATATCAATGTGTTTATCAATGTTTTCTTCCCCAGGTCTATGGTATCTCTAACTAATCCATTTTCAAGAACACTTTCGTATTCATTTATTAATTCATCACAAAAACTGACTTTATTTGTCATTGAAGGTTCATCTGAGCAATCGCAACAATCACAAATACCATCGTTTACCATGAATTCTTCTATGTCGTAAGAAAACAATTCTGTATTGTTTTTGACAACTGAACACGTAAATGCATGTAATCTAAGCAAATTTGCCAAGACAAATGCAAAAAATCTTAAGAACCTCATAATCAGCATATGTATAAGTCTCTGGTTATTGATTCTTCTGTGAATAAACTGATATTTCACCTATATGATCATACAATTTTAAACTGGGTAGCAACATTTAGTGCCTACGTTTTTTTCACCTTTCCCATTTTTTTTTTCAAGTTTTAAAATTATACTAAGATTTGGGTTAAATTCAACCCAGAATCAAGATCATTTCATTGCAAAAATGCATTTAAACTTTTGTAAATCTACTTTAGAGGTACATAATTAGTTATAAATCGAGTTAAATTGTGAAAAAAAAGTGGTTTACTATGCAAAAAAGATGATATTATCATAGTATACCGAGATTGTATATTAACATCCAGATTTAACGTTTATGTCAGGAAGTCTTTTTTTTTATACCTTATAAAATTGCATCTTCATTGAGTCTAATTAGCAACTACCAACAGCTTTAATACAGTGTTGTTTATTAATTATTCCTAAGTATACAGCTTCGCTTTGCAAGCTAAATCTTGAATAAACTTGTTATAGACTTATCTCCGAAAAGCTTCAACCAAAAAAAAATCCGAAAAAACATTGAGATTCTTCATACGATGATCACATTCGATAAACATAAACTGAAATGGACAGAAGTTGAAAAGCCAGACAACACCATTTCTTTACAATGACAACGTTTCTAGATCTTCCTTTAAAAACAAAAATACGAATACTTATGTACTTAGACATCAGAGAGATATATCTTCTGAATCTAGACTTTCATGACATACCAGAACTGAAACAAATAACTGATGCAATTTTAATTCACAAAAGCTATTTCCTAACGCACATGTCTTCCAGGAGCATAAACAAAAACAAAATAAAAGTGGTGCCCAGAAGAAATATTTCAGATAGATCCACATATACGGAAGATAGTGCTGGTCTTGATGATGTTATTAAAAAAGATAATTCTTCCATGAAGGAAATTAAAAACGTTGTTGATGAATATCTCAAAAATACACAGGACCAAAGAGATATAGAAGACAGATTAAATAGATCTGATTCTTTGCTCAATATAGAAAAAACAAATAGTAGGAATGAAAAAACAAAAAGAGATGTTTCAACAGGTAGTATATCAGATAAAATTAAGTTTTTCGAGCAACAAATCAAACTCAATGGCCAATAAAGCCTTTGTTAATAATAATAATAAAAAACTAATAACTAATATACCATACATATAAACAAAAACTAATTGTAATTTGCTTTAAAACGTTACACATATATAATTTTTATTTAGTTCTTGTTCCAGGACTTGAAGGTAGAAATTAAACCTAAAGTAGAAGAGTCATGTTGTTGGACTTTGTCACCTTCCAAATCCTTTAAGACTTTCTTGGCCAAAACTTTACCTAATTCAACACCCCATTGGTCGAAAGAGTTGATATTCCAAATAGCACCTTCAACAAAGGTTAAGTGTTCGTAGTAAACAATCAAAGAACCTAAAGCAGCTGGAGTAATCTTTTCAGCTAAGATGGAGGTGGTTGGTCTGTTACCGGAGAAGGTTTTATGGTTAATCAAATCTTCTGGACAGTTTTCAGCCTTTAAGTCATTAGAGTCCTTACCAGTTAATAAGGCTTCAGATTGAGCCAAAAAGTTAGAGGCTAATAGTCTTTGATGTAAATCACCTTCGGTTTCATTATGAGAGTTGGCAGCCATGATGAAGTCACTTGGAATCAATCTGGTACCTTGGTGGACCAATTGGAAGAAGGAATGTTGAGCATTAGTAGCTGGTTCACCAAATAAAATAGAACCAGTGGAGTAGTTGGTGAAGGAGTTACCTCTTGTGACGGATTTACCGTTGGATTCCATAGATAATTGTTGTAAGTAAGCTGGGAATCTGTGTAAATATTGGTCAAATGGAACAACTAAGTGAGTATCAGCACCATGGAAGTTGTTGTACCAAACAGAAATCAAACCACCTAAAGCTGGAATGTTTTCTTCAACTGGAGTGTTCAAGAAATGCAAATCCATTTCTTCGGCACCCTTCAAAAATTGTTCAAAGTTTTCATAACCAATGTACAAACAGATAGATAAACCAATGGCAGACCAAACAGAGTATCTACCACCAACCCAAGATTCGAAACCAAACATGTTCTTAGTATCAATACCGAATTTGGCAACTTCTTCAGCATTGGTGGATAAGGCAGCAAAGTGGGAAGCAATGGCCTTTTCGTGAGCATCAGCTGGAATCTTAGACAAGAACCAAGACTTAGCAGAATTAGCATTGGTGATGGTTTCTAAGGTAGTGAAAGTCTTGGAAGCAACCAAAAATAAGGTTGTTTCTGGGTTTAAGTGTCTTAAAGTTTCAACTAAATGGGTACCGTCAATGTTGGAAACAAAGTGGGTCTTCAACTTGGAGTCATCGGCGTAGTGCTTTAAAGCTTCAGTAACCATGACTGGACCTAAATCAGAACCACCAATACCAATGTTGACAACATCGGTGAATTTCAAACCAGTGTAACCGGTTAATTTACCAGATCTAATATCATCGGAGTATTCCTTCATGTGTTTCAAAACTGAAGTAACTTCAGGTTCAACGTTAACGGAGTCAACAGACATTACTCTTTTAGAGATGTTTCTCAAAGCAACGTGGTAAACAGCTCTGTCTTCGGTAGTGTTAATGTGGTCACCATCGAACATTTCCTTCTTCAAAGTGTCAACACCAGCATCCTTGTATAATTTGATCAAAGCAGATAAAATTTCTTCATCAATCAAGTTTTTAGAGAAATCGAATAAAATCTTAGACTTGTCATCGTTGTTGACAAAGGTCTTGGAAAAGGTTTCGAATCTTTTTGGATCAGAACCAAATAAGCTCTTGACATCGAATGATGATTTACCCTTCTTTTCGAATAAGGCTTGTAATTCCTTGTAGGCTGGTAGTTCAGTGGTTAAGTTAAAGTTAGACATTAATTATGAATTGTTAACAATCTAATTAATTTATGAGATTATGGGGGTATTTGTAAGTCACTCTTTCTTCTGATTCGTTAATACAATGTTAAAATAAACAACTTTTAATATTGTTAAAAATTAAAAAAAAATCCTTTAAATTAATCCTAGTGTGTATAAGGGGAAAAAAAGATGTTGAATAATTTACCTCATTCACAGAAAATATAAAAACACGAGGAAAAACTTTCCCCACTAAATATTTTTGTTTAGGTATTTTTTTTAGAGCTTTTAAATAGCATGATTTGCCGAGTTTTACTTTTTTTTTTTTTGAATTAGTGGAATCTAACGGATATATTATGTAACTTCGGATATAACAGAACGTGTGATTTATTCGGACATGTGTGTAAGGTCATGTGACGTGCATCCACGTGATAACATTTTTCCAAATTCTTCAATGGCTTTGAAACAATATTGTTATGCCAAACACTGAATAAATACTAACCCAAAGACAATCCCTTCCAATGCTCTCAGTATGAAAGCCAATGTTAAAAAAAGAAAGCTATACATACAAGACAATCATTATAATGATAATGAATATGGAAACGAAGTTTTCTTAAGCAATTGGATGAATAATCTAAAGGCTGATACCAACGAAGCTAATGCATTAAGCTATAAAGAATGCATAAGTTACCTTATAGATATAATTGTAAATATCGTATTCAATATCATCATTCCATATTCTACATTTGATACAGTAAACATTTTGAACAATAATTTGAAAGCTGAGATATACCACTATTCTATATCTATTCTATCTTTCATTGCCATATCTGTACTTCTTAGATCCATAAAGTATACGTTCATCATTTTTATAACTATTCTTCAGCTATCACCAATTATCAAGAACTTGAATAAAAGTACAAGCTCGAATACTATCATAAACATATCTTTTTGGCTAAACTTTATCATAATAATATTTAAAAGTGTTGACATAAAGCATGATACAAAATTAAAGTTGAAACCTAAAAGAGAATTAGACTTGAAACAAATATTCATAATAAATCTTCAATTGACAAATATCATTATTTTATCTTCGAGATTTAACCAATTGCTACAAGTGGCAATATACTTATTAATCAACATACAAATACAAATACTTATCCCCCTTAAGTATAACAACAGCTATATGTATAAGCTATCAAGTATATTCATAGTGTTTAGTACCTTTTTATTGGATGAAAACATCAAAACCATTTTATCAGTCAGGTCAATACTAAACTATAGCATTTTACTAACTTTGACACTCCTGATATTTGTGCTCTCAAAGTTTATGTTCACCAACCATATAATTAATAATAAAATAGATAGAAAAAACATTCAATTCTTTCAAAAATGGGAAGTCGGAATCCCTTCTATATAACATTTATAAAGAAATAATAATTAAAAGAAAAAAAAAACTCACCCTTCAAACTGAATGGTAAGCTTTCATAAAAACAACAACTAATTAAGATTATTCAACCAGTGTAAGGACCAGTAGCAAAAAACAAGTTGCTTCCATTCATACTAGTTAAATCAAAAACAGGTGTGTTCTTAGTGTAAAAGCAAGTTAACAAATCACTTGTCGGTTTTATCGTGTATCCTTTACCATACAAATTCAAATCTTGTTCTAAAGATTGCTGGGCATCGTTTGTAACTTGCAACAAGTCTGAATCATTTTCAGCTTTGTCCAAGCTGTTCGAGTTTGGAATTGATCCTTTACTGTTCAATCCCTCATTTAAAGCCTTTTGTCTTTTTTCTATAACACTTGGATCTAATAAACTGTCATTCTTCAAGTCCCAGACTCTAACAGAATTATCAAATCCGGAAGACATTAGTATCTCATCATCGTAATCTAAAGTCAATGATAATATAGAGTTTCTACCATGACCCTTCATGATCTTCAGTAGCTTTGAGCTTCTGATATCCCAAACAGATAAACTACCATCTTCACAACCTATAATCAATGTTTTTCCATCATTACTACACTTTATAGCAGTTACTCCTGTGGTAATAACAGCTGCATTTACAAAAATTCTTACACATGAACCATCGCTAATATCCCACATTCTAACTGTTTTATCTAAAGAACCTGAAAACAAATACTTAGAGTTCTTGGTATGCCACTCAACGCAACTAACATCGCTTATGTGACCGACTAGCAATCTCAAGGCGTATATGTGATCAAATGACCAAACTCTCACAGTCATATCTGATCCAGCTGAAGCAAAATAAAAGCCATTTGGGTTGCATTTGACATCCCAAATTGGCCCATTGTGAGATTTGTATGAAACCAATGGAATACCGCCAAGTTGCAAAGACCATATTTTAATGGTACTGTCGTATGAACAAGATACCAAGTATTTACCACATGGAGTAAAGTCCATGCTATAAACTGGTCCAGAGTGAGCTGTTAGTTGATACTTACCTGAGCTAGCATCAATAATGTTTTTATTCAAGTTATTGGAAGTGTCTGAAGTCAATGGAGTTCTTTGATCTAGTTGATACAAGAAAATTTGAGATTGCAAATCACCAGTTGCTATAAATTTACAGTCTGGAGATATTCTCATACAGCTTACATTTTCATTTGTGTTTTGGAAAGTGAATAAACAGATGGATGGGGTAGGAATTTTTATACCTGTATCTTCAGCATTAGTTTGATTTGAGTATTTTCTAACACTCAATTGTTGTCTTAAGTTAATAACTTTTTCTATTTCACTCTTTAGGTTTTGTGATGTCTTCGGAGGTAGGGGAATCACATTGGTAGCTAATGATGAACTCAAGTTAGGATTTTCTTTGATTTCCTTTTCATGTTCTTCTTGAATTTTTTTCATTTCTTCAATGAATATGTTCAGCAGTTCGCTATCATCTTTAAGTTCAAATTCAACTTCTTTTTGAAATGTTGGATCCAATGGATCAGCGGTCAATTTCAATTCATTGGAATTGATTTCATCATTTTCTTGTCTTTGTAAATTTTCAGCCTCGTCTTCAGATGAAATAATCAGTTTATCTTCTAATGAGAGCTCACCTACTTCGTCTTTACTCACAATAACAGGATTAATGCTTTCGTTTATGATACCCAAAATCAAAATACCTAAGTTGTTTTCAGCAACACCGGACATTTGATCAATCAAGTGGTAAATCGCTAATGACATACTGGATTGAGTGATATGGACTTGATACTTGTTCATTCTCCAAGCCTTGATAGTTTTACATTTTTCGTATAGTTGTTTAATGCTCAACAGCTTTTTCTTCTTCAGAGAAAGATTACTATTAGCTTGAGCTGAGTTTGCTGACAAATTAGTGTTTTCTTCTTCAATATTGTCATTTTTGTTTTCAATTTCATCTTCTTCCGCATCACTTATTTCCTTATATATCTTTTGGATTATTTCTTTGTGTATGATGAAAAGATCTTGATGTTTTTTCAAAAACTTCAAACAAGTTTCAAAAGTCAAATCATCTGTATTGTATTTATTTTCAATGTTCAATATTTTTAGGAATACGTAAATGTATATTGGAAATAACAATCGAATCAACTCATCTCTGTAAAGCATCAAACTTCCTTCAACAAAATCTTTAAATCTTTCAAATACCTTAACATAATCATCATCATTAAAACTTCTCTTGATAATGTTTCCCCAATAATCTCTCTTACCGGAAGTAACACCTTTAACTATCTTTTCAGCTTCTGGGACTAACATTGTTCTAGCAGATTCAACTCTAAAAATTTGTTCAGTTTGAGAATATCCCTTTTTAGTTAAGTATTCAATGACAACCTTGTTAAGATCGGATTGCTGTAGTTGATGAGAATTACCACTTCTTTTACCGTTGTTGCTTCCATTCGATTTGTTTGTGCTATTGTTTATTGTTGTTGTTGGTGTGTTTGTACCGCTTTTTTTCGGTTGTTGTTCAGTATTAGTTGACATTTTTTTTCCGTTCTATCAAAAGTTAAAAGTCAAAATATAGTTTATGACCCCTTTTTTATTACACTTGTATGGTTTTGGTATGTGTTTATGCTGCTTTTATTTACCTAAATCGAAGCGACATTAACAGTAAACATTCACACTTCAAGGATACGCTTCAACCTTGAAAAATTTTTTTTTTCACCTTTTTTGACATAAACGCTACCAAAAGTCTGAATTTCACTATGAGAATTGTAATACATAGTGACAATTGGAAAGACATTTCACTACGGTTAAATGGATTTAACTATATATTATTTACAAGTAAACTAAGCTTAAAGCGTAGATATGTTATACTTTACCACCAATTATGCTTTTACAGAAGGTATCAATGTAATTTGGCTCTAATTTTCTAACATGTTTGTACCCATCAACACTGGCACATCTGCTTTTTAATCCTATGTCATTTTCGTACCATACACTATTGACTCCGTTATAATCATACATGGTAAAACTACTGGCCCCTAAAAGAATCTGTTCTCTTAATTTTTGTAGTTCAGGAAGCCCTTCAATACTAGCGGGTTCTTCTCCATCATCGTTTTCCTCTTTTACTATACTCTTCGAAGATAACTTCTTGACATTTTTAAGTAGCTTTGCAATGTTATTTAAAGTCAGATCATTGACTAGTCTGAAATTTTCTAAATCACAAATAATAACCTTTCTACTTTCATTATAGTCATCTACATGGACATTAAATCTTCCGTTTTTGTATCCTTCTTTCAGTTCTTCTTCAATAAAATCTATGACAACTCTTCTCTTTGGAAAGAAATGAGAATCTCCTGTGACTTTCCATTTTCTCCATCCATAATTCTGAATCAAGTTTTTGATAGACTCCAATCTTTCAACTTCATTTTTGGTATTAATGTATTCTGTTTTGATTTCTTGAATTCTAATATCACTGTCGTCTTTTTTGATCACATGAAATAGTTTAGTATTATCATAATTATCCAATCCTTTAATTTTGAATATAGGTACTTCATCTTTATCGCCATTTTCCATGTTCTTTCCTTGACTTTCCAAAACTTTAATTTTTGGTATTCCTTCATACCATTCCTCACATAAGTCAAAAATAGTCTTGTGGCCCCTAAATACTCTATACTTAATGTCTTTATTGGCAACAGATTTTTTAGGTTTTTTCTCAGCTGTGTCTTTAACTTTTTGAGCTTTTTTTGGTTTTTTCTTGCCAACCTCTTCGTCTTCGCTATTATCTAAAGCATCATTTCTTACCATGTTAATGGCCTGAGATACAGTTGGCAGTCTGGACTCTAACATTTTTGTAGTATTCAATTTTCTCTTCATTCCAGCATTTTCTGGTTTTGTTGTGCTTAAACCACTGTTAGGTGTTGGATTTGACAAATCAGAAATGATTTCGGAAAAAGTTGGCTGCATTTTCATTGATTCCACTAATGATGGTAGTTTTTCAACAGACATCTCATTGTCGTTATTATTAATGGATCCATACCCATTCGTTAAAGTATTTCTTCTCAAACCTGTACTTTTAGAGTTTTTAGACTTTAAATTATTTACCAGACCCTCGTTCATGTACATACTGTTATTGGCATTGGGTATTAATGAACTCATCATACCACTATTCATTGGTGGTTGTGGGCTTGCTATTTTGTTCAATAAGGCTAATCCACCCGGAGAATTAATACTTGATTTAAGACCATTGCCTATATTAAAATTAGTAGGCGTTAGTCCTTGATTTTGATTGGAATAGTTGGCATTCTTCAACAATTGCAATGTCGTATTATTAGTGCCATTCATATTTCCGTTTGAATTCAAAATCTGGTTTATGGATGATGAATTATTAATAAATGGCGACAGTTTTGTGTTCACCAAATAGTTGTTAGCATTATTAGAGTTTTGAATGTTTGATAAATTCACAGGATTGGAGAAAGAATTTCTGTGTTCATTATCTTGTTTAGTACTACCATTATGACTAGTGTTTTCTATAGCAAACAATTGTATTTGTTGTTCAAGCTTGATAAGATGCTGCTGTTGTAAGTTATATTGAAATTTAATATTTTGAAATTCTTGATTCATATTATTTCTCAAAAGCTTAACCTCTTGCAGCAATGTTTCTTGAACCTTTTGATGTTGAGCTAAAAAGGAAGATATTTCGGAATAGTTAGGAGATGTGATTGTTGGAGTTGTTACAGTGTTCACGTCGTTTTTATCAATAGCCTCTGTATTTTCTTCATTAGGAGAAATTTTATTATTGACTATACTAGCATTTGAGTTGTTCGTTGTAATAGGAACACTTAAATCAATTAGTTTCATTGACTTTAGCTTCATACTGTTGTGTTCCACCAATTTTTCTATAAATTCATTGTTATAAAAACTATCAAATCTATCTAAAAAGGACTTAATACCTGGTTTGTTTTGGTTTTTTGAAGAGTCACATTCGATAACTTTTAAATAAATTAAATCTTTTAGCAGCGACTTGCTCAAGTTTATAAGGTTATCAAATACCTTGAACTCAAGGGTATGAATTTGCTTATTTGTTTCGTAAGTTTCTCCAAAATTTTCCTTGAAAAAACTTATCCAAGGGAACAGAATTTCATCAGCTTCAACTTCGTCTTCAAATATATCAATTTTTAATCTAGGACTGTCACTACATCTAGATGAGTCCAAGTCAGGCATAACAAACTTATGCTTATTCAATTCTTCGAATATAATTGGATCATCCTGTTTAAGATCAAGTTCAATCATTTTATAGCCGTTCTTAAGCCAAAAGCTTAGTGATATAGTAGCTTCATCATCAAATAAGCTATGATAGTTGTAAAACATATACAAAGATATTAGAAAGATAGGACATTCATTAACATTATCAATGTTTTTTTTCAAATTAATTATATTATTTTCATTATCGGATACATAGATGTTGCTGCTTTGACTATCAACAGTCAATGATGTCAAATTGACTGGATTGTTTAACGCACATGTATCGTTCAGCGTCTTCAAAATTGATTGCTCGAGAATGTCAACGTTGCCTGCATCCATAAATGGATTGTCAAAGTTGTAATCGAATAATCCCATAGTCACAATGCTCTTTGTTAACTTTTTGTTTGTATTAAGTTTCACGTGTTGGATAAAGGGAACTTTACTGTTTTTTGATATTAGATTCCTGAATTTGAAAAAAAAAAAAAAGGTTCTTTTTATTTAAATTCAGAAGTTTTTCTCTAAAAAAAAATTTGTTGTTATTTTTCTTGTGTCTTGTTTTTTCTTTAATAAAAAATTAGTGGAACCACTTTTTTTCTAAAATCTGGAGTAGTTGAATATTCCGCTACCGTTTTGAGAACACAAAAATATTTTTTGTTATATCCGAAGTCACGTGAAGTATACAAGTTTGAAATGATGATTCAAAAGATTTTTTCTTTTTTGTTGCAATGCTAGATATGTCGTTTCAATTATGGTATAGTACTATTTCTACCCTCAATATGTCTTCCAAAACGATCATTTAAAATATTCATAGTAGAAAATAACCAAATCAACAAACATATCTAAAAGAAAATATATATATTCTAAAGTTTTCAGCATAATGAGTTTTTATGATGATGAAAGTGTGATCCCTGTCGATACAGAACAACTCGAGGAAGAAGATGAAGAAGCAAAGATGATTCAACAACTTATAAACATTTATAAATCAAATAAAACTAGTTATAATGAAGATGAAAACAATCAAGTCATTGACCGTGAGAACATAGTGGACAATTTTTTGGAACTATTGAACAATACCACCAAAATATCAACAAAAGGCATTTTTAATGTGCATTACGATGAGGATACTAAACTCGGGTATATGTATGGAACTAATAAAAACGGATTTGTAAAGTATAATAACGGTAGGTCATTTAACAACTCTCTTCATGTTTTGAATCCTTTTGAAATAGTGTACAACATAGAGAGACTATCACCAATTACATTGAATTTAAAAGAACGGACTTTAATATACAACTACTCCATAGAAAATGCCTACAACTTGATAAAAAATGAACATTTAGAAGAGTTCAAAACATACACTTATTTCAAAAGATTAGGTTATGCCATAAGCTATGACTTCTGGGAAGTGGATTGATGCTATATGTAGAGTTCAAATATTAAAATTGAGTCACGTGTGAATCTTTTTTATTTTTGCATGTTTTTTTTTTTCTTTTTTTGCTTGAAGATGACTTTAAGTACTCTATGTATAACATGTAGCTACAAGATCTCAGAATCCCCCATCCAAAATGACGCTAGAGCTAAAGCCATCAATTAAATCCACATTTTATTCTTTGAAAAACATAGATGATGGAATAGTTACCGACAATATAGTGGAGCTAACGCAAGCTTATATCAATAGAATAGCATCATATCTTAGTTTTAGTTGGATTGATAATATTAAAACTTTACATGAATATTTATTCAAATTTTTTAAACCAACCATCAACAAAATACCTAGAAGCATAGCTGATCTTTACATGATGCACAATCATAAAGAAGACAATTTAAGTGGATTTAAGATAGCTAGTTTGTACAAAAGCAATATAGCAACAACACAAACAGCCCAACATCCAATTCTTCCTGATTTCCAATTGATTTGCGTAGATAACATTCCCAAGTACAAGGACATCCCTTTTGAACATTTAGATTATAAATTTGATATTTACAAAAAAGAAACCAATGATACAGAGTTTAATAATCATACATACGTTCGTTACTATGATTACAGATTGAATAAAATGCAAGAAATAACGAGAACTCAATTTTTAGAAAAGAAACTAGCAAAGAAGAAATCTAATTCACCACCAGCGGAAAAGGTAGTGAAAAATCAACAGAAAAGATCACCAAGACCCAAGAAAATTCACAATATGATGGGCAGAAGTATAATTTGTAAAGTGACACCAGATGACAATTTTTATTTAAAATTAAGCGAAGTCAATATTCTTTAATTGTTATATATATATTGCAAAAATTAAATAAGTGTATTCAAAAATGTTGAGGAATCAATTCATACAATGAATTGTAGTATGAAAAGCATTCGTGGCAGTTGTTTTCAAAATCCTTGAATGCTTCAAATGCCTCTTTGATTTTAATTTCAAATTGTCTTAATTCAGTATTTGAAGATGGGATTTGGGACTTTTCCTTTGAGTGCAAATCATGTAATAGCACATCTGTTTGGTTCACTAATAATTGCTGTTGTTTATTTAATCCTATTAAAGTAGATGTTTCAAATGAGTAGCTTTCAATAATAAACTCATTGAATTCTTGAACTAAAGATCCTTTGTTCTTGTTATTGGAAATGATCTTTAAAATTGATGAATGTTCTCTAGAATTATTAGCTTCACTATCAGTTTCACTGTTATGTTTAAACTTCTTTAAAATTGCTGTTCTTTGCACTTTAATTTCTTTTAGTACTTCAACATTTTGCAGAATTTTGTTTTTAATATCTGATATTGGATCTTCAATATCCAATAAATTCATTGTTGCTACAGTTCCGTTCAAACTGCTGTTTAATTTGACATGATCATGAGTTTTTTTTAAGTTTTCATAATTTCTTATTAAATCAATCTCATGTTTGTAAGCTCTTATTGAAGTGAAGAGTTGGGTATCATTTGAAATAGCATTTTGTAAAGAATCTTTAAGTGCTAATTGATTTGGAGTACTAGCATTTTTAGTCAACTCCACTGCTTTCTCAGTCAAATATGCAACTTTAGTTTTAACGGCGTTAATGTCTGAGTATTCAGAATTGATAACGACAGAGTTCATGTTTTTTAAATCCGTATCATTTAAAGTGACTCCCTCAGCAGAATCCTTATTGCTTTTGCCAATAACTTCTAAATGATTGTATTCAATAAAGGAATCAAGCTGCAAATTTGAGGTCAAAATTTCCTCTGTTTGTTCTTTCCAAAATCTCTCTTTTTCAGCTGTGTATATAGACTCTAATTCCAGCGTCTTCATGTTTACAATATTTTTAAACATTTTATTGATATCTTCAGTAAATGTGGCATCACTATTTAATTCTTTTACTGATTCCAGTATTGAATCAAATTTATTACTATTAAGTGGTACAACTTTCTTTGTTAAAATGCCCATATAATCTGTTACTTCAGCATCCACATCTTCGTGGTAAATAAAGTCATTGTCTTTGCCAACAATTTCATATAAATGGATAAGTTGTTTTTTCAAGTTAATAATGTCACTATGGTTTTCATTGAACGGATAGTTGTTTAAAAAACACTTCATAAAAGTTAAGGGTTCACCATACTTTTTCATTTTAGTGTACAAATGCATAGAGTAATAAAAGCCTGTAGTTATTAACCAAACAGATTTCTTGATTTTTATCATGTTTCCAATTTCGGTGAAGTCATCGTGTGCAGTTGCGGTGTCATTTTCTCCATTGAATGAATCGTAATAGTTATTGTGTCTATTAGTCAAAAAAGATTGTACATCGGCTTTGTCATCATAAAAAACATATACTTGGTATGCCATTTTGGACAACAATGAATAATTTAAAGGTTTATTAGATACTTTTGAGTTATTGACAGTAATTTTTATAAATAATTCCTGTTGTAAAGCATTAATAAGTTTAATCCAAAAAACTAAAGTTTCTTCTCGATAAAACTTTGGTAAATGCTTCAATTTTTTTTGAATCAAACTTTCATGATTCTTTAATAAAAACTGTAGAATAGTATTACATTCCTTTGTCAAAGCATACTTCGATTTATCATCTAAATCTTCTGAAACAACTTTTTTGTAACTTAAAATAAACTTTTGATAAAACCAATATATTATCTCCATATTCAAGCTTGAGTTTTTGTACATGAACTGATGATCTAAGCTCTTGTCACTTGGCAATCTATTTTTTAGGTCATCCAAAATGTAATAATATCTAATTATAGTATCTAATGGGAAATCAACATTATTTGTTAAAACTTCATAATAATCATTTAATAAAGATATTTCTGACTTACTCTCCAATTTCAAACTAGATCCATAGTTGCTTTGGTAGTAGTGTTTGATAATTTTATACCAAGATAGCTTTTCATATGGCTTAACATCTTTGAAGTTATCTATGTGTAAGTTAATTGGGGTAAAAGAAACATTTGGATTGTTCAAGCCAATAATTTCGTCTTCTTCGTTCATCCTTAATAAAAAAAAATATGGTATATATTGCTTCTTGGTTTTATCAATCACCTTGTATCTCTTCCTTTTAACAAAGAGATATTATACCAAACACATACACCAGATTACACTTTTTAAAAATGGGGGGGAGATTATCTTGTTTTTTCTATTTTTTTTTAATACCGCTACCAAATATTTGCTATATCCGAACAGCAAATTTTCAAACACATATTATGCGTTTGTAGGTACTTTTTGACAAATTATTAACAGATTCAACGCATATGTGCATTTTCTTCAGTGAAAATTTTTATTCACGTTATTAAACGCTTGAAAAGAGAAAATGTAAAATCATGAATTAATTTAGGTTGTTTTTTGAATTCAATTAAAATGTGTTAAGATAGAAGAACATCTTTTAAAACCCCATACAACTTAATAATCATTGATGATGTTGAATAGAATATCTGTACAAAAAAGTACTAGTAAGCTGTTTTTAACACAAAAACCCAGCTTGTCTGGATTAGGTTTTTTAAACCAAAAAAGAACATTTATGAAATATTTCAAAAGTAAAAATAAAGAAGAAGCAGTTACAAAACCAGCAAAGAAGAAGACAGAACAAACAGACTTTGATGCTTTGAAATTGCAACAAAAGAACAAAGAAATAAGTAAAATATTCTATTCTCTTGGTATTGTTAGAGATATCTATGTCTTTCCTGATTTCAAGATTACCGATTACATTATTCACCCAATTTACGTTTTAAAAGCTATAATGTATAAATTTAATGATGTTTCTCAATCATTTTTGCATGTTTTTAACTTTAAAAAGGCCAAACCTGATCAATTACAATTTAACTTTTTTAGAGAATCTGCAATCAAAGTTTTCTATCAAGTTCACCATAACTTTGCTACTAATGAACTATCTAAGGTCATTCCATATGTAAATAATAATGTAGCTTTAGCTTTGAAGAAAAGAAGACAAAATTTGGACAAGCAAGGATACCAACTAGAATGGAAAGTATTGGAATTTAAGACAACTCCTTCAGCTAGAAATGTAACTTCTATTCCTCTGTATGCTTACAACTGTCATTTCATATCTGTTGGTTACAAATTTGATACTATTCAGCAACTAACTGTTAAGGATAAAACTGGTAAAGTAATTTCTGATACAACTCAAAGAGTAGTTGATAACTTTATCTTCTTGATTAATACAGATACAGGTTCTACCGTTTTGCAAGGTAAAATTCCAGCCAAAAAAATGACCGATAAACCAATGACCAAGACAGAACTTGGAAGTCACAGCAATCCCCAAGAATTATTCAAGAAGTACGCTGACATCTTTGCTTGATCAGTAAAAAAAGGAACAGCAACTTATAATTTATTTTAAAAGTGTTTTTTTTTTATTTCTTTTTTTTTTTTTTATATAGTTTATCTTGTATATATCAAAAATAACAGCTTTCGTTACATGTGATCCATCACATTAACATATCCTCTGTTGGCTTTCTTGTTTCTTCTGCTTGCAGTTGTACCTGGAGTACCTATTCTGCTGCCAAAGTTTGAAGGAGGACCACCAGTCATAGGACCAGGGGTTCCCAAAGATAATAAATCATCTAATCCTGTAGCACTGCTTGTCAAGTTCACATTAGAAACATTGCTTGGAATTCTTCCAGTTCCCAAAGCGCTCAAAGGTTCTGAACTTTTGGGTTTTGAGTCGGAATTTACTTCAGAGGCAGTTTCTTCAGCTACTGTTTGAACTACTATAGAACCAAAATTTCCATTATTAAATGATGCTCTATCTGGTTCTGTTTCAGGAATCAATGATTCTCCTGTTATAGGATTTTTAGGTGGCATCACACCAAATGTTCTTTGTGTTGGTCCTCCAAGGACAGATCCGCTTCTAGGTTTTGTTTCTGGCATTACAGATTTCTTTTTGATCACAGGTGGAGGCGGTGGTGCAGAATTGGCCTCAGCTTCTATCTCCTTCTTTTCTTCTTCAGTAGCATTCTTGTTGACCCATCTCTTCAACTTCTCGTCGTAATAAAATTGATTCTTTTGACCTAGTTTGGCTTTAATTGCCTTCTTTTCATTAGGATTATTGTTTGCCTTTAACCAACCAAACCATCCATTTTCTTGGGCCTTCTTATCATTCTTACCTTTGGTTTCAGTATCTTTTTGTTTCTTAGCCTCACTTTCTTTTCTTTGTCTCTCGATTTCTGCCTTTTCTCTTGCTGCCGCCAATTTCTTTTCAATCAGCATAGCTTCTTTTTGAGAGCTTTGTTTATCATTTTCTTCATCTTCTTCTACAATGTCATCGTACATTACCTTTTCACTTTGTCTTCTTTTTGAATCTGGAGTAAACACTACACTGCTAGATCTAATTTGCCTAATAACTGGTTCACTGGAAGCAATGTTGCTGTCAATAGACACATTTCTTGATGTGTAAACACTTCCACCAATTCCAGTGTTAGTGTTTTGGAAGTTGTTGACATTATTACTATTTAAACCAGTCATTTCAGCCAAAATTTGGGAGCTGGATCTTGAGTGGGTCTTTACCCAACCATTGCTTTGATAACCTCTATTAACTTGTTGCTGCTGAGGAGTTACAGGAACATAATTTTGATTCTTAACATTATTCATGTATTGAGAATTAAATGGCTTGTTAGGTGGGTCGAAATGAGTATCCAAAATTCTAGATTCTTGGTTTTCTTGATCTTTTTGTAAGACTTCTGTTTTTATTGGAGAAGCTAGAGATGAATGAGCTGTGTGAACTCTTGGAGGAAGAGCAAATTCGGAGTTTTCCCTTGTTTCTTCGTTGGCAATTCCAGGAATTGGCAAATCTGAAGGTAAACCAGAATTATCAGAGAAATTATTTGATTCCAAACCAAGTCTGTTTTCAAAGCTGGCAACGCTTCTAGGAAGTGCAACAGACCCATGTGGTGAGAAATCAGACTCTTTTCTTTTGGCAGGCAAATTTTCTGTAGATTTTATAGGCTGTTGAATGGTTAACTGAGAAGGATTTTGAGATTGCATAGGTGTAAATGTCATCTCTTTAGGGAAAGTATACTCATTTGAACTCTTCACATTTTCTCTATTCTCAAAAGGAGTAACGTTCTTTGGAGGGGAGTTGACGGAGACGTCATTCTCTTGATTTTTGTTTAAAAACATATCAGTGTCATGATCAGCAACTATAGCCTTTTGAATGTCATTGTAAACAGACTGTTTGGTTTCATCAGATTTTTCACTTTGTTTGGCAGGAGAATACTTATTACTGGCTGTGCTTAAGGAAAAATGAGGAGGTTTGTCAGCAGTAAAGCTATCAACATCTCCACCGTATTTCTTCATTGGTTTTTTAACAACAGTGTCTGGGGTGTTATAGTCATTCGATCTAGAATTTCCAGGCAAAGCATGTGAAACAGCAGCGCTTCTCTTGGTATTGTTATTGGCAGTCAATCTTTGATTTGATGGAGCAAATGACAATAAGCTATCAACCGATTGGTTTCTAGAGTGTGAGTGCAGCTTGGCCAAATTATTGGCAACTTGTTGATTAAAGTGTTCAGAGCTAGCAACAGATGATAGACTAGGTGGAACAGGTGGTGTGTTGTTAATACTTTCTTGCTTGATATTGCTGACAGCATTTTTGGTCAACATGTTTTTGTTATTTTGGTAAACATTGGAATTTTCGTTGTACAAGTTTGATTCAGATTGTGTTGAAGCCAAATTGTTGTTACCATGTAAATGAGGAGCTCTGTTGTTAATAAAACCTTGACTAAAGTTATAAGATCTATTTGCTTCGGCTGCAGAGATATTGTTCGAATTAGCAGCATCAAAAGTATCAAACAATTTGCTTTCAGATTTGGTTATTCCATTGTTCACATCATCAGTGGCTTCATCAATGTTATCACCACCAATCAACTTGTTGAAAGATTTATCCAAGGTTCCCCAAACACCACTTAATGTCGGTTTGCCAATCCAAGAATCACTCTTAGAGTCAATAATAGTTCTAAGCTTATCAATGGTATAAACATACTTTAATTGAGCATTTCCGGTCTTCATCATTTCCTTATTCATTTGAGTACATACATCTAAAATTTTGTTGGCGGTAGTGTATTGCTTTTGTAGCAATAAAACTTCGGCATGAGAAATTTTGGAGCCAATCAAAGTCAAGAATCCAGAAAATTTAGGAAGTGATGATTTATGGCAATATTCATACAAATCAGATAGCAACATACCATCCAAAGAATTAGCAGCTCCAACCTCGCTGAAAGTAACATTTGATCCTGGAATAATTTCATTAAAAGATAATGGAACATCAGCTAAAATAAAACAACAATCAGAAGCCAAAGATTTACCATTTTCGCTTAAGAAGATACCCATATCAACTAAAAAGCCTACTAACATATTGTTTGTAGAGTTAACATCAGTACCAGACTTACTGTTTGATAAAACAGAGGCCAAGATGATATTCCAGTTGTTCAAAGCCCAATTTTTCTTCAATTCATTACTCTTGAAGTCATCAATCAAAGATTTACCATTACCAATATAGACTTGGAAAATACTACTCAACAAGTTTACAGCAAATTCTGAATCAGGACCAGAACCTTGGAACTCCTTCTTTAAGTATAAATCAACTACTTCTGTCCATTTTTCTTTTCCTATTAATGAAGCGATAACCATGGACATGGAGAAATCATCACTTTTCAAAGCAATAGACAAGGCTTCAGAATGTTTACCAACTCTTAAGTATGTCAAAACTTGTGCTAAACCTTCGCCATCTAACTTAGAAGCAGCCATGCTTTGTTGTTGGAATTGATTGTGATTAAATCCATTGTTCTTGTTATTTTCAATAAACTTATCCAATTCTGTTTGGTCATATAAAACAGATGCATAATTTGAAAAGGATGAAATATCACCAACTTTTTCTTCCATTAATGCAATTTTTCTGTTCAATAAATTCCACAATACCTTTCCATCAGCATCATAAGCAGAATCGCCGTTCAAGAACTGGCAAGTTTCATCTAACCATGGTTGCAGTGTTTTTGGTTTTGCTTTGCCTCTGACTAAAATACCTGGGAAATTTAAGAAATGCTTTGGCAATAATACAACAGATTCTTGTGGTTGGATCTTTATATTGGCAGTATTTTGGTATCTAGAAACTTTCAAAGAAACAACATGACCACTTGCAGACCAGTGAACAATTGGAAATTGTTTTGCATTAAGCTCCTCTGGATTTGATATTGGCAAAGCATTCAAAGGCTTGGTTGAAGTTTGGTTTTCAATTGGCAGAGTATTAATTGGATATTGAGAAAACTGCTGAGCATTAACTATCGGTGGCTGTTGTTGATAAATCGTGTTTGAATTTGGAACAAAAGTATTACCAGCTGAATGAGCATTATTCAACATAAATTGATTGTTCGTGTTATTTGGGAAGCCAAATTGGGGTTGATTGGCAACTTGTTGGTTAGGTAACATTGAATTTTGAGGAACAGGCATATTATTTGAAGGGGCAAATCCATTGTTGATTGGTGGGATGTAACTACCTGTTCTACTGTGTCCATTTTGAATACCTGGATTAACAACGACAAATTCATTTGGTATCCCATTAATAGGAGGCTGATTTTGTTGCTGAGAAAATGCTTGCTGAACACTTGGATGTACAGTTGGAGCATACTTAGAAGCAGCACCTTGATTCTTCTTTGGAGCATAGACACTAGAATGAGATCTAGCATGTGAAACTTTAGAGCCAGGAGTAATAGGACTTAGCGGATTATTTGCATTGTTCAAGCCAACAGTTTTCAAAGCATTCATACCTGGAGTACCAGTTTGTGAAATGTTGGAATTTTGAAGACCCATTGGATGATTGACTGGAGAAAAAGAAGCATTGCTATTTTTTCTAATATGTTGGAAAGATGGGGCATACATATTTTTAGGTTTGTTGTCTCCCAAAATAGGATTTGGCTTATTCATACTACCTGATCTTGAAGGAAGTCTTTGATTTGTAAATCCAGCGGCTGGGAAATTGCCATTTGCAGAGTCAAAGGCTCCTGCATTTGGATTTTGCATGCTTGGACTATAAATACCCGCTGATAAGGAAGAAGCAGATACATTACTAACTGCTCTTGCTCTGTTATTGTTAATTGGAGGATTCTTTGGAAGCTCTTGAGCTTGAGGCTTGGTTCTTGGAACAGCCTTTGGAGGGGCTATATCAAATGGTAAATCGGTATTTGAAACAGGAATAGGAGCTCTAGGATTGTTAACAGGTGGGTTGGCAGCAAATGGAGCTGTATTTGTATGTGGTTGAGATGGAATGTTTGGTATTGGAGGAACACTTACTATATTCAAAGGTGGTTTTACTATACCTGAATTAGAAGAGTGAACACTCAAACTTGGAGAAGGGACATTCATAGCTTGTGGAGCATATGGGTTCTTCTTAATAGTTGATTTGGAGGCCGTTGAAGAAGCATAAGGATTGACTGGAATACTTGGTACATTTATTTGCGGAGCTGCCACATTTTGTGGAGCAGTATCAGATGGTACAGGTACATTTGTAAAGGAACTTTTTGGTACATTCGCAGTTTTGATAGCTTTAGCTTTTGAAGGTGGTTTCAAATTTGAAACCAAATCAACAGGGAAATCATAAGCATCAGTTTTATGTTTTTCTGTTCTGTATTTAGTAACCACAGGTGGTTTTTGATTTTCATTGGTTGAAGTACTTGAAGCAATAATCTGAGGCTTAATTATATTCAAAACAGGTTGAACACTTGCGTTAGTATTTTTGATAATTGATGGTTCAATAGCAGAATTAGATGGTTTAGAAACTTCAGCTGTTGGCGCATACTTGTTAATCTTCTTTGGATATTCTTTTTCTTCATTAACTGGTTGTATTTGTTCTTCAGAAAGGTCTAATTCTTCATCGCTATCTAGCAAACTGTCGTCATCAAGTAAATCACTATCTATAAGATCTTCTATCAATTCTTCTGAGTAAGCTTTATCTAGAGGTGTTTGAACAACAGTAACATTGGTGTGGTCTTTCTTTTCGTTAAAATCATTTGGTGCTGAATGATCTTCATCTATTTCGCTTAACAAGATAGAATCATCTTCATTGGGCAAAATATTATCGATCTCATTTTCTTGTTTTTGTTCGCTTGGCAAAGTAGATTTTTCATTTTCGTCTTGCAAAATAGAATTAACCTTGTCTTCCTGTTCTTGTTCGCTAATTAAAATGGATTCTTCATCTTCGTTATCGCTTAATAAAATAGAATTGTCCTCGTTTTCTTCTTGGTCTTGTTCTTTTTCGGTTGGCAAAATAGAATCGACTTTGTTTTCATGTTCCTGTTGGCTTTGCAAAATAAATATTTCTTCTTTGTTTTCACTTGGCAAGATTAATTCATCTTTATTTTCTTCTTTGTCATCCTCGTGTTCGCTTAGTAAAATAGAGTCATTGTCATCTTCTTTTAGTAAACTGTCTTCATTTAAATGTTCAGAAACCTGAGTTGTTTTTACTGGTTGAACCAAATTGTTGAAGAATTCAGCATCATCTAAAGGTTCTACAATAGACTCACTATTAACTACAGCAGCATCCTTTGGATCACCATGAATGGGGTTTTCTGTTACTTGAGAAGATAATTGATCAAAAAATGATAAATCGTTTTCCTTTTGATCTTGATCTTCAAGCAAACTGTCCTTGTCATTTTCTATTTGGTCTTGACCCTTAGACAAACTATCATTGCCTTGAGCGTTTTCAACAGATAAATTGTTAAAAAAATCTTCATCAGTTAAATCTTTTTCAGCTGAAAACTCGGTCTCTATAATTTCAGGTGCATTTGTGACTGAAGGATCATGCTGCTCGTCAAAATTTCCATCCACAATTTCTGAACTTGCGTTTTCAACAAAGGCAGCAGCTTCAGGCACATGATTTGACTCAGCTTGAGTATGCTTTACATTAACATCAAAGTTCTTCTCGGATTCAACCAAAGGAATTTGACTTTCCTCAGCAATATATTCAGCAGTAACAACGGCTGTTTCTGGTATTTGTTCAACTTCATTGGCAATGTCGGCAGCTGTGGCTTCCTCAATACTTTCAGCTGCTTCAGTCTGAGCAGGATCACTTGTTTCATCAAAATGTTGACTTCCATTATCAGCTTGGTATTTTTCAGTCTCATTTATATCTTCTTCATTAATATTTTCTTGTGGTGGTATAACAACTTCCTCAATTGGAGTTTGTGAATTTAAAGCTTCATTTTGGGTATCTCTATTTTGAATTATATCCGGAACTTCATCACTAGCTATTTTATCTTTATTAAAATCTCCAATCTCATTGACAGCTTCTGTGACTTGATTTTGTTCTTCAGCATTTAGTTCATCATTTAACAATTCGTCATCTTCATGTAAATCATCTTGAACAGATGAAAATCCTTGTATGTCTACATTTTCCACGTGTTGTTGAAGTTCAGGAATCATTTCTTGTTCATCTTGCAACTGTTCTGAAGCATTGTCAATTTCAGGAACAAATGAATTTGAATCAAGAACTTCATCTGCAAGAATTCTTGTAGCATATTTCTCCAGTTTATCTTCGGTGCCTTTTTGACTGATATTTGAAAAATCTCTGGTGCCATCTGTAATGATTAATTCAGGAATGTCTTGAGAAACAACTTCGTCCTTAGTGGCTTCTTCAAGAGCAAGCTGCTGTTCTTGAGATTCGGGAACATCTTCAGCAACATCCAAATCCAATTCTTCATCAGATAATAACAAATCTATATCATCTCCAAAAAAGTCGTCATCTAAATCATTAGCGTCTGTTTTTGCGTCTGTATCGTTAAAAAAGGTATAATTACTACCACTTTTTTGTTTTACGTGAAAATTTTGTGGTTCTTCTGCGTCCAATTCATCATTCAACAAATCTTCTAATTCCTGATCTCCTAACTCTTTCGAAACTTCATCTATATGCGAAGCATCATCATTCAAAAATTGATTAAGATCAGTAGTAGATTTAGAAGTTTGAATATTTTGATTTTTTCTCAAATTCTTCTTTTTTTGCTGTCTTTTTTTAGCTGCAGCTGAAACCATTATAAAAAAATTAAAGCTTTCTAATTTGTTTTGGTTTTCACTTTATTTTAACCTATATTTTTTAGTCATTTACAATCAAAATAGTACGTTTAATTAACTCACGATACGGCACTATTGCTGTCCAAACAGTGTTTACACTAAGTATGAAAAAAAAAAAAATTTAAAAATTCAAAATAAATTTTTTAAAAAACGCGGCACCCACAAAATTGAAATCCCCTCATATAACCAAAGGATTCGGGACAGTGGTGTTTTGCGGCGTTCACACCGAATTTGAATTTTCGGGTAAAAATGGTAAAAACACGGCATTTCCTATTTGAGTAATTGCTTTTGTGCAGGGTAAAAGTAAAATAATCTGATCACGTGCTTGGTATGTGAAAAAAACGTGCCAAAGGGCAAAAAAAAAAAATTTTTTTTGGGACAACTTTTCTTTTTTTCCTTCCTTAATAGGAATTAGTCTATCTCATCTGAATAATAATTACAGATAAAGAGCAAATTTGAAAATACAACCTATAAAACACCATCTCCAGTGTAATTGAACAGCACAATGGCTAAACAAAAAGGTCCTAAAACTACTAATTATCACAAATTAGCTCCAGAAAAAGAGAGATTCATCCAATGTTGCTCTGATATAACCTTAGAACTGATACAATCAGTAACAAATCCGAATTTATCCACTAAGGAAATCAACCTGAATGGATTGATTATGGCTAATTCGAAAAAATACAAACTTAAAAATCAGCCAAGATTAACAGATATCATTAATTCTATTCCTGATCAATACAAAAAATATTTATTACCTAAGTTGAAGGCTAAGCCAGTCAGATCTGCAAGTGGTGTTTCCATTGTTGCTTTAGAATCTATCCCACATAGATGTCCTCATATTGCTTATACAGGGAATATTTGTGTTTATTGTCCAGGTGGTCCAGATTCTGATTTTGAATATTCTGCTCAGTCATATACCGGGTATGAACCTACTTCCATGAGAGCAATTAGAGCTAGATATGATCCATATGAACAATGTAGAGGTAGAATTGAGCAATTAAAACAATTAGGTCATTCTGTCGATAAGGTTGAATATATTGTTATGGGTGGTACTTTTATGTCTTTACCAAATGATTACAGAGAAAACTTCATCACACAAATGCACAATGCTCTGAGTGGATACAACGGAAATGATCTGGATGAAGCGATCAGATACTCACAACAATCAAAAACTAAATGTGTTGGTATTACTATTGAAACTAGACCGGATTACTGTACTGAAACACACTTGGATGATATGTTGAGATATGGATGTACAAGATTAGAAGTTGGTGTCCAATCTATTTATGAAGATGTTGCCAGAGATACAAACAGAGGACACACTGTTCAATCTGTTTGTGAGACTTTTGCTGTAGCTAAAGATGCTGGTTATAAGATTGTTTCTCACATGATGCCTGATTTACCAAATGTTGGTTTGGAAAGAGATATTGAACAATTTATTGAATATTTTGAAAATCCAGCCTTCAGAACCGATGGTTTGAAGATCTATCCTACATTGGTTATTAGAGGTACTGGTCTTTATGAACTATGGAAGATTGGTAAATATCAATCATATAATGCTAATGTTTTGGTTGACTTGGTTGCCAGAATCATGGCTTTAGTTCCACCATGGACTAGAATTTATAGAGTCCAAAGAGATATTCCGATGCCATTGGTCACTTCAGGTGTTGACAACGGTAATTTAAGAGAGTTAGCCTTGGCCAGAATGAAGGATTTTGGTACAACTTCAAGAGATGTAAGAACAAGAGAAGTTGGTATTCAAGAAATCCATTCCAAAATACAACCTGATCAAATTGAGCTTATAAGAAGAGATTATTATGCTAATGGTGGTTGGGAAACTTTCTTAGCTTATGAAGATCCAAAACAAGATATTCTTATTGGTTTGTTGAGATTAAGAAAAGCATCAAAGAAATACACATACAGAAAGGAATTCACAAAACAAAGAACTTCCATTATTAGAGAACTTCATGTTTATGGTTCAGTAGTGCCCCTACATTCTAGAGATCCAAGAAAGTTCCAACATCAAGGTTTCGGAACTTTACTTATGGAAGAAGCTGAAAGAATTGCCAGAGAAGAACACGGCAGTGAAAAGATATCTGTTATTTCAGGTGTAGGTGTAAGAAACTATTATTCTAGATTAGGTTACGAATTAGATGGTCCATTTATGTCCAAAGCTATATAAGTGATTTAAATTATTTAACAAAAAAAAAAAAAAAAAACACTAAGACTTACTTTTTTGATTTTGTTCATTACTATTATAAATTAGGTCTTTTTAATACTAAAATGTATTTAAATATATACAAGATGTTTATAATATTGGAAGTTTATGTTTTTTTTCTTGTTTCTCATTGAAACTAAGTTTGCTATTTTGAATGATTACTTAAAAAGCATGTTAGCTCATATTACTTCATATCATCAAATCTGATGCTTTCAAGAATTTCCTTTGCACCTAGTTCACATAGCTTGGCACTTAATAAAATACCAGCTTCATTAGAGTCCATATTAACATCTTCAATGTGTTTTGTTATAGAGGCTTCGACAAATTCAGTACCGTCAACACTTATAACACAGCCGTGGATGGATAAAGTGGATGTACTTTCGTTGAAATTGGACTCAACACCTATAGGCACAGAGCAACCACCTTCCAAAGATCTCATAAGCGCTCTTTCAGCAAGACAACAAACAGTGGCATTTTTATCAGCAATCATATCACAAACATATTGCATTATTGGATCGTTTTGTCTGATTTCTAGACCTAAGGCACCTTGGCCCACTGCATGATACATTTCGTCTTTGTTTAAAGTAAAACTTATACGATCAGTTAAACCTTGTCTGATCAAACCCGCAGAAGCCAAAATAATACAAGCAAACGGAGATGCTGGATCATCTAATTTTCTCAATCTAGTTATCAAATTACCTCTAACAGACTCGAAATTCAATGATGGATAGGTTTTTCTTAATTGTGCTGATCTTCTTACAGATGAAGTTCCTATGATAGAATTTGCTGGTAATTCTGCTAATGATTTGTAAGTAGAGCCAGCCTTCAAAACAACACAGTCAGAAGGATCTTCTCTTTTGGTGATTCCACCTAAAACAAAACCTTGAGGTAGTGTTGTGGGCATGTCTTTTAGAGAATGAACAACGATGTCAAGTTCCTTGTTTTCTAATTTATCTTCCAATTCTTTGGTCCATAGAGCTTTACCACCAAATGAGTATAATGGTTTTGTAAGGACATTGTCTCCTAAAGTTTTGTATTTTGTTATAGGTGTTTCTTCAACGTGTGGAAAAGTTGTTTTAATTAGTGCAGCAACGTGTTCACTTTGAACCACAGCTAAGGCAGAACTTCTTCCTCCTACACTAATTATTGCTGGTACTTTTTGTTCTATAGACATTATGTGTACAATTATATTATTTCTTGGTTTCTGTTATAATTGTAAGCCTCCTCCTCCTTTAATTTACAGTAATGATTTATTGATTAATGAAAACAACTTCACTATTATATAAAACTGTATGTGTTTTTTTTTTTTTTGAATTCAGTATCTGTTTTCAGTATATGAAAATAAATGATATTTTAAATAAATTCTATGGTTTTTTTTTTTCTTTTTTCGATAGTAAAATTCAGTAAACTAAATAAAAAAAAAAGCAAATTGATATGTTCCCTGTATTGGTTTCAAATTTAAAAGCAATATAAATAGATTTGTGATTTTATCCTTAAGGATGTTTACTCTGAAGTGTGATAAGTCCTAAAAACAACTGGTTTCGATCTGGTTTTTGACTCGTTATTTTTCACTTCCAATTTTTCTTCGTTTTTTTTTCGCTCTCTATACTGTGAAAAATTTTCCTTGCCGGTGAAATCTTCAAATATATATGTATGGGAAGCGAAACGCCGTTAGGCTTTAATCAACCCAATTGATCGTCTGATGCTTAAATGCTAATGCCTTCTTTAATCTCGTGGGCTTTTAGATGCTTAAGTAAAAAAAGCGAATGATTTTAAAAACTTCCAAACGAGGATTATCTAATTTATCGGTTTATTTGGGTTATATTTTGCAAAGAAAATGGGAGATTTACAGCATTTTCACAATTCGTGGTTATATTACGATCGTAGCTTCTTCTTTTTTTTCCCCCAAACTAGATCATTTTTAAACTTCTTAGCTAATCACGTTATATAATATGACTAGACTAATAAAATAGACTATATACAGGTGGGTGTGTAAAGGAAAATGACAATAAAAAAGGCTATTGCTTATGAGACAAGTTTTTTAGCTTTGGTAGAAGTCCAAATGGGCCAACCCAAACCATTTGATACTTGGATCCATAGTATACATCACCTTTGATTTTATTGTGTAAGTTTATTCTCAAGAATATTAAGTATGTTAGCATATAGTATAAACCTACACCAGTGAAAATATGCCACCAGGCATGCAATTCTAATATATTTCCCAAAGGTAGTTTTAAATACTCTCTTCTTATGGTTCTGAAGTTACCACAAAATTGTCTGTCTAACCCCCACAACAAAAAGCCAGTTCCAAATAAAGACACCCCCATCAATGAGGATTTAAGTAAATTTTTCTTTATGGAAGACTCTTTAATGAAATTAGTTGTCAAACGAACAGCCGCATACACAATGATGAAGTTCAAAAGTCCATAGCAAATTTCGTGGAATATTGGGTCGGTTAAAAAGAAGTAGTAAACTATGGTCATTGTTATTGATAATCCGGTGAACAAGTAGATGACAAAATGTTCATATGTCTTTGAAATCCTTGGTACCTTGTTGGTATTACTTCCAGATGACAATAGCATACTGTTTTCATTGTCTATATCATGACTGTTGGTCTTATCTTGCAAAGTTTTTAGCATTTCAAAGTACTTTTTAGTCTTATTTCTTCCATAGTAAAGCAGTGGCTCACAGATGACACTGTAGCATGGAATGCATGTAATATAGATCATTGGAAGCTCGTCCAAAAGTTGGCAGTCATATCTCAAACTCATGTGGAAAAATGCTGATCCTACGCCTACCAAAAGCAATCCTAGCATTGTCAATTTAAATCGTAATTCCGTAATTCCGATCTTCTTCAAAGTATAGAACAAATAAAAGCTCACAAAAATATATGACATATTTGAAAGAGTATTGCAAAACTCAGCAATAAATGAGGATTGTACATAGTTTTCCTCGCACCAATCAATAGTACTTGTGATATTCCCCCAAATAGGGGTATGTTTTAGCGTAACAGCCATGTCCGTATCAGGATTGATATCTGGATAAGGTCTATAGAAGATTTGTTTAAACACTTCAGTCATTTCTGTTTTTTTGTTTTGTTGATATCTGCAGAAGAAAAATCAAACGTTTTTGGTTCAATCCAATCAACTTGTATTACTATTCTTTCTATTTGTAACTTTTTTGTAATAACTGATAAAGGCCATATTTAAGTAGCACACGGCTAAAACTCCTGTCCACTGTTTTTTTTCTAGTATAAAATGTTGATTTAAGAGGCTCTTTAGTCCTAGCACTAAAAGTGACACGGGTAAATGAGAAATTTACCGCATTTTCCCCCTTTCGAATAATGCAATCCACAGTGGGTTAAAAGCGATAAAAGTGCTGATACTGCTGAGTGTAGAATTTGAAATATAAGACAAACCCCCTTTGAAAATGTGGTATAATGTTGGTTGAAGATGGTCTTTTAATAAGTTAGAAAAAAACAAAAAAAAAAAGGACATAATGTATAGAAACCATCAATCATACTGGGTACTACAAAAAGGGTAGGAGTAAAGTATGATCTATTGACATGTGAGGTAACACAGACAACGAAACATTTCACAAATTTGCCATTTTAATGTTGTTTTTTTGGCACCTTTTTTTCAGCAGAAAAGAGGATTATGCACAGAATATTTAGTCTAAAATAATGAAAATGTTGAAGCAGAAACTACTGCTGGCTTAAAAGTCATCTTATGGACTAAATACCCATATAGTATACGTTCAATACCAAAAAAAAAAAAAAAAAAACACACAATGGTGATGTTACCACGTTTAAACCACTCCTTTACAGTATCTTTCTTAGCCATTATTTCAAACTTCAGAGAAATACACTTCACCAATTTAAACCATTCCCCAATAAAAGTATCCTCGATCAACCCTCAAAGTAATCTAAAGACCACCTCCATTCCGTTGTTAACATATCTCTACCAAAACCTTAAAAGCGTCGAATATCCGTCATGTATATAAAATACCCCTCTTTGTGTAGCGTTTTACTTCGCTTTTTTTCTTGTTTCTTTTTTTTTTTTTAGGAGTTAAGAGTGCTCCGTCCGGGTTCTAAAAATAACTTCAGATTTAGCGGATTTTTCTGAGGAAATGTCTGTAGCGTCTAATTCATTAGTGATTTTTGTTGTTTTTAAAATTAAATGCTCTAAACACTTGCTTCTAGGTTGTTTTTGGATAGGATCTATGGTAATCACAATGAAGAACAAAGTATCCAAAAATAAGATAAGCAAACAATAAATCATCAATATAACAATTGGTTGAAAGAATAGAAGTCACACCAAAAAAAAAATACCTCATAATTTTATCCCTTTTGACTTTAGAACAAATCAAGTACACACGAGTCTGAACAAGTTACATTACTAAGCTATTAAGAGTGAACAAATAATCAGAAACTTCATCGGATCGTATATTTTTTTTTTTCTTTCACTGAACAATTCCTTATCAGAACAAATATTTTGCTAAACGTTTTATGAATATAGTGATTCATAAAGACATATAAATAGACAAGAATCCAACATGGGTAGAAAAAAAATAGATATTGAACCAATCACCAATGATAGGAACAAAACCGTCACATTTTTGAAGAGAAAACAAGGTTTATTCAAAAAGGCATTTGAACTGTCAGTTCTTTGCTCGGTGGACATTCAGGTTGTGATATTAGGATCCAATAGACAATTTTATGAATACACAACTGTTAATCCAGAAGAAATGAATAAAATCTATTATAAAGACAACATGATCCACAATATACAAACACCAGAAGACTACGACCCTAAGCTACACATGAAAGAAACAATTGATCTTAATGATACTTCCAGATATAAAGGTCCGTGGAACCCACACGGCAAGACAAACCATAAAAGAACTCATTCAGGAAGACTTGTATATACAGAAGAAGATGTTTCAAGTAATAACTTTATGTCGCATAACAAGAAACATAGTAAGTCTACAATGTCAAATGATTTGGAAGATATAATTGAGCAAGATCAGTTTAAAAATAAGCATGGCCATCAACATATTCTAAAGAATCAATCTTTGAACATGACTGGACAAAATAATAATTCAGATGATGATAATTATACAAACGATGAGATGGATAAAGACGACGATGACAATGATGAGCTTTTGGATGATAAAAGTGATATTGGTGTTCTGAATAATAATACATTAGCCAATAATAACCTAAAGAGATCTAATGTGTCTGATGCTGGTATGTATGAAGATAATAAAAACAATCACATTTCAGCAAAGAAACGGAGAGTCAATAACAGTAGTTTACTGAAACAGTCTGAATCAACTTCAGAAATTATGGGTAAAGGTGCTTCATACGTCTTCCCTAATCCAATAAACTCAGCTACTGACTCTGACGTGAATGCTAAAAGACTGCCAACTTTGGATACTCACAAAATTATGAGTTCAGATAATGGCAACAACTCATTTATACAACAGCAGCCACACATGTCCGCTACTTATCAATACAGTAATAATGGAAATAAATACAATGGGTCTGATTTACAAATAAAAACAAAAAGAGGTTTCCAATCTAATGAAAGCACAAGTAGAAGTTTCAATACAAGAGAAAATAGGATAAAAAATGAGTTTGATTCAGATAATGAAAACTTGGTGACACCGACATCGGCCACATCATTAACAGGTATGACATTTGAGCCTAATCTTTTTACGCCAAATTTATCTAAGATGAGCTCAGATAGCCAAAGATATCAACAAAGTAATCCACTGTCAAAAAACTCTCCACAATATCAACAGCAGTCATTTACTAGAAGACCTCGTTTGAGAGTTGAAATTCCAAAAACTAATAAAGAAGCTTTACAAAAGCAGCATGACAGCATGCAAATCAGACAGAGTCAAAATGGCAATAATCCCAGCAGTATTATTCCTCTATCCGCTAGAGGTGGCTATGGAGCTAGTAATGGAACCCCAGTAGGTCCATTGTCTGCAAATTTATTCTCTGCCATGCAATATCAAGCTGCTAACAATCAGTTGAATACACCTAACTTAAACTTTTTTATTAATGGGAATACAACATCTAACGATAAATCAGCTCCAACATCTTCATACATGCAATTTTTGAAAAATGGATACTTTGATAATTACCAACAACAAGGATCAACTACACAAGGAAACTCAGCGAGCACAGCATTCAAGAATAGAAGACAGTCTATAGAGAATCACGGAAACAATAACAGTTCATCGAATAATCAAACTTCAGGACCGTTCAGTTCTGCAGCCAAACAAAGACAGCAACTGCAATCACCTACGTTTAGTTCATTCTTGGAAAATGGATTCATGATGATGTCCCCCGAAGGGCCGCAGTCCGCAGTACCCAATTCTCGATATCCATTGAATCCATCGTTTTTGGCCAACAAAAAACCCACGAATGTATCCAATACTCAAGACTTAAACGGTTTGGACTTGGACGTATTACAAGAAGCAAGTTCCTCAGCAATAACCAATCGAAGTGAACATCTTGAACCTTCTTCAGCAAAAGGAAACACGAGTTTTGCTAATTTGAATTTAAAGGTTCCAAATAACAAGTATCAGTTAGCTACGCATTTTCCTCAGTTGCAGAAGCAGAAGAGAGGAAGTGATGGACATCCACCCAAATCCGGGGACAACACTGAAGGGGAAGCACATAACGGTAATGGAAATGAAGAATATGAAGGAGATGATAGTAACGTTGTTGTTCCAGTAAGTTCAAAAGTTGGGTCCGCAGCACCAGACCAGAATAAAAGCATTGTCAATTCACCGGAAAAAAATGGCGATATTAACGATGAAGGATCAGAATTCTTGTTAAATACGGGCAATATTGATTCAAATGAGGTTGAAAGCTTGAGCAATAACGAGTTTTTGAAGTAAACAGCTCTGATTATTTATATTAATATTATTTAGGTTATTAACACTAATATTTGAAGGTTGATTTTTTGTTTTTTTCCATTAATAATCAGCCCTTTAACAAGTTCACCTATATTTTTTTTTGTTACATTTTTATTTTTAAGTAAAATATATTTGCCTAAATCGGAAATATTTGTAGAAAAATAGAGAGGTTATCAAAGTATTTTCCTAAAGTCGGATTTAAAATCTTGTTGTTAAATTTGTTGTATTATTGCCATTCGCCATTAAAAAATTTCCTAATTGGGATATTTTTGACTCTATATTTTTTTTGGCAACTCACAATATTAGCTCGTTTTTTTGGTAATATATTTTTAAAAAAAATAATTCCATTTTTTAAATTTTTTTTTTTTTTCATATCCATATTTATTTTCTCCTTCCTATTTGGTCAACACTTTCCTAATTGGGATAGTTTTGCCTAATTAGGAAAGAACACTACTAATACATTTTTACTAGTAAAAAAAAAAATTCAAATTTCATATTGAGTTTTCGCCTAGGAATATGAATTTCATGTAGTGAATGAACGTTGTTCCTAGTGAACAGAATAATTTTTTTTTTTTAAAAGTAATATACAACGTTATTAGTTATTAACTTTTATTATACATCTCATAACAAAAATTGATTAAAAACCACTAACTAACCATAAGACATAGGATAAAATGAAGGTATGTAACCTCTTAATGAATTCAGTATTATTGAATTAACCAATAATACCCATTACTTTCACGATGGAACAATGAGAAACAGGAACTAAGATCAAAAGAATCTGACTTAATGCATTTTTTAAAGGAACCACTACCAATATATCGTAAATTAAAACGCAGATTGGCATCTAATCAAAGAGAGATTTCTCATGATATAAGACATAGATAATAAACAAGCATTAAACATTATGGGAATTAAAAACTTACGTGGAGTAACAAAAAGAAGTGAAAAATTCATACTGAAATAACATCTAGCATTAATGAATGCTTTTAATGCCATTCAAGTTTATCAATTTAATTTTTTTGTAAATTAATTTAAAAACTGTTAATGGCAAACAGTTAACTATGAATAAACCAATTAATCAATATTTCGATTCAAATGCATTTAGAGTAGATGAACAATAAGTTTAAACAAGTAGTTAAAGTAATTTTGTTTTAAACTTCTTAAAAGGATACATTTTGTTTTGCGATTTCTTCTCATCTCCAATTTCTCATTTTTCTTAGTGAATATAACAACAATTTTGAAGCATAAACAAGACTTACTAACAATTAATATCATTTTTTAATTCATTTAACAAAATATCATTAAAAACAGTTGAACATTTCTTACCCAATTAACGGTTCCCAAAAGGTTGTCGAAATCGATGACGAACACAGAATCAGAGTCTTCTACGATAAGAGAATCGGTCAAGAAGTTGAAGGTGAACACGTCGGTGACGAATTCAAGGGTTACACTTTCAAGATCTCTGGTGGTAACGATAAGCAAGGTTTCCCAATGAAGCAAGGTGTCTTGATCCCAAACAGAGTTAAGTTATTAATGGGTAAAGGTGTTTCTTGTTACAGACCAAGAAGAAGTGGTGAAAGAAAGAGAAAGTCCGTCAGAGGTGCCATCGTTGGTCCAGACATGGCTGTCTTATCTTTAGTCATCACCAAGAAGGGTGACTCCGAATTAGAAGGTGTTACTGACACTGTTGTTCCAAAGAGATTAGGTCCAAAGAGAGCTAACCACATCAGAAAGTTCTTCGGTTTAACCAAGGAAGATGATGTCAGAGATTTCGTCATCAGAAGAGAAGTTACCAAGGGTGACAAGTCTTACACCAAGGCTCCAAAGATCCAAAGATTAGTTACTCCTCAAAGATTACAAAGAAAGAGAGCTCAAAAGGCCTTCAAGATCAACAACGCTCAAAGACAAAGAGCTGAAGCTGCTGAATACGCCTCTTTATTAGCTGAAAGATTAACTGAAAGAAAGCAACAAAAGGCTGAAATCAGAAAGAGAAGAGCTTCTTCTTTAAAGGCTTAAGTTTTGTAAAATAATAATCTAATTATTGATATATAATACTAGTATTATATGTTATTTATCTACTTTATCTATATTGCAAATTATAAATCAAAAACTATAAACCAAAAAAAAAATATAAAATATCAAGCTTATAAGTCCATTTGTTTTTTTTTTTTCTTCTTGTAGATCTTGTTCAATGATTCTATAGCATGTTTTTCTTTTTGTTATATAATGCTTAACGTAAGGTAACAATTTCTTCAGCAGAAGTTGGGTGAATAGCTACACAGGAATCAAAATCAGCCTTTGTAGCACCCATCTTAACGGCAACACCAAAACCTTGTAAGATTTCAGCAGAGAAATCACCAACCATATGTAAACCAACAACTTTTTCGTTTTCACCTTGACAAATCAACTTATATTTGGTTGGTTCTTTTTGTTCTTCTTCCAACATGGCATAATACATACCCTTGAAAGAAGATGTATAAATCTTTAAAGTATCTTTACCATATTTTTCAGCAGCTTGTTCTTCTGATAAACCAATTGAACCGGCTTCTGGATGAGAAAAGATGGCACTTGGTACATTTTCGTAGTCTTGTTTTTGGTTCTTGTATATTTCAGGACCGAATAATCTGTTGGCTAACTTTCTACCTGTAGCAATGGCAACAGGAGTTAACTCAACATTACCAACAACATCACCTAAAGAATAAACACCGTCAACATTGGTGTTTTGGTATTCATCAACAATGATCTGGTTTTTGTCGTTTAATTTGACACCAATGGTTTCTAAACCTAAACCTAAGTGAGATTTTCTACCAATAGCCCAAATTAAACAATCAACATTGTTTAATACTTCACCATTAGCAAAGGTAATCTTCTTGGACTTGCCATCAGATTCTAGTTCAACCTTGCTGACGTTATGTTGCTTTAAGACATTGATACCTTCTCTTATGTATTCCTCAGTGATGGTATCTTGAATAATGTGATCAAAATTTCTTAATACAGTATCATTTCTGATAGCTAAAGATACATTGGAACCTAAAGATTTGAAAACACCTGCTAACTCAACAGCAATGTAACCGGCACCAACAACAACGACGTTCTTTGGCTGTTCTTCTAATCTGAAAAATCCATCAGAATCAGTACCATGTTCATAACCTTCAATGTTTTCTGGATGAGAAGGCTTACCTCCAGTAGCAATCAAGATCTTATCGGCGGTGTAAATTTCAGTTTTACCTTCTTGGTCTTTCAATGAAACTTCAACAGTGTTGTCTTTGATGATTTTGGCAAAACCATAAACAAAATCAACACCTTCCTTGGTCAAGTTTCTTTCATAGATTCCAAATAATCTGTGTACATAAGCATCTCTCTTTTCTTTGAAATATGGCCAATCAAATGTTAAATGTTCCTTGTCCAATGGTAAGTCTTTGTATAAACCATAGCCATGAGCGTGTTGAATCTTTTTGGCTAAATCAGCGGCGTTCCACATGACTTTTTTTGGAACACATCCAACTCCAACACAGGTACCACCAAGTGTGTTGGCTTCAACTAATAAGGTTTTAGCCCCGTAGGAGGCTGCTCTTCTGGAAAAGGCAACCCCACCGGAACCCCCACCAATAACTAATACATCATAATGTTTTGACATGTTTCTTCTGTTTATTATACGAATTATATTCTTTGCTGGTTTCAAATTTGTCATGTAACTATTTCAGTACACTAAATTCTATGGTTTGATTTCTGCCAAAGGACTTTACATCAATCAAATCTTTATGATTACATTCAAAATAAACAGTCAATTTTTAAAATTTAAAACATTTAAAATGGGTACGTGGATTTGGTAATACCTTTTTTTGCTCCCAACGGGGGAGGAAAAAATGTGGATTTTAAAAGCGGCAGTAAAAATGATATAACGTAATAAATGTCGCCTGTAGATAATCCCTACTGAATATACGTGTGACACGTACAATTTGATCATAAAAATGATTACTTCATTTGGGAAGATTTGTCAAATGAATGATTATCTACAACCTCTGAAGGGATCAGTGTTTCTTCTATGGCATCAGTACTAGGCCGATCAGCCAGGTCAAAGTAAAAGTCTCTGCTCATATTAAGGATGTTTTTTATCAATCCTGGACTCTTCAGTGAAGTTACTTTTTCATCGTATTGTATCGTGTTTTTTTTCAAAATATCTTGCTTTTCATTCTTATAAGTTTGAACTACTATGTAGGTTAATATCAAAGAAACTGTAAAGGTTAGTGAACTGAGACCAGTGAAAAAAGGTCCATATTTGATTTTTTTGATCAATCTATGAGCTACTGCTGAGCTGATAGCAGCTCCTCCATTTCGCATAGCATTCATTACAGATATCTGTGTACCTGTTTGATTTTTTGCTATTTGTGAGCAATATGTACTAGCAGAATTGGTCGACCAAGTCAACCCAAAGCCTATAAAAAAAGTAGTTATAAGCACCAAGGCCACTGGTAGTTTAAATTGTATAAACCATCCGTAAAGTAATGTACTTATGCATGAACATGACATACCTAAAAGCAAGAATACGAGTCTTAATTCAGCGTTTACTAATTTTTTTTTTTCCTTCAAGTAAGTTAATGATTTATCTGATATTCTTCCAGATGTGAGATTACCTAGAATCAAACCTAATCCAGGTACAACATAACTTACTGCAGATGTTAAATTATTGAAATGATAACTGTCTTGTAATCTTTGTGATAAAGTGATAACAAAGGCGTAGTAAAGGGAAAACTGTAAAGAAACACAAATGGAAACCAACAAAAAGTGTTTCATTATAATTACTTTCAAAAAGTTTTTAAAAGTTATTTTTGGTGGTGGCGAATACCTATCTGTGAATAAACTGCAATTGCTTATGGGTTTCTTGAGTGCACCAAATAAGATCTTTGTGTTGGTTATGTTTACCATCTTTATTTCTTCAGCAGTTAAAGTAGTAGCTTCCTTCATGTTCACGGACCATCTGGAATCACCATTTCCAACCAATGACCTGCATGTCTCCGGAATAATAAATACAACTACAAAAGCCGCAATTGCATTTCCAATAACTAATAGTAAAAACAACCACCGCCATTTGTCTCCTTTTTGTGATATATCAACATTGCCATGTTTATCAGGATCGTAGTTGGACATGATCAATCCGGCTAATATAGGGGCAATTACTGGTGCTAAGTTAGGACCTAAAAAGAAATATCCCATATAAGTTCCTCTCCATTTCAAGGGAATCAAGTCTCTTACTATACCACAGCCACCGCTAATAAAAGAGCTTGCAGAAATTGCTTGAATTACTCTAAGTGTGTATAATTGGCCTAAGATATTTTTAGAGCTTAATTGATTCAACTTTGCTAGTAAACTATTACTAATTAATCCAAGACATATGCCAAAAATTAAAACTATTTTTCTTCCATACCGATCACAAATAATACCCCAAAATATTGGGAAAACTGAAAAAACCGCCATAAAAACAGCTATTGAACCATTCATATCTTCTGTAGACAATCCAAGTTTTTCTTTAAGGGTTGGTATGGCTGGAATGTATAAATTTCCAGACAACGGACCTATGGAAGCAACCATTGAGATGCAAAATATAATCAAACGATAGTTGAAGGTTGAATATGGGAACCTTGTTTCTTCTGCTTCATCTTCCAAAAAAACAACATTCTTAAATCTATTCTTTTGGTTGGGGAACAATGAAAGAGTGTGTGACTTCAAAGATGTGGGTAAAGATTTGGATATTTTAGAATCTCCAAGCACTGTCTGGAAGTTCGTTTTTTCATCAGTATAATAAGAAGAGTCTTTCAAACTTTTATGTTCAGTCAAAAGATTTGAATAGGATTTATTGTCATATTTGAAAGAATTGATTTTGAATGGCTCTTCGGGTGCCAAAATATCATCATTTATCTTGAAACTCTGCAAACGCTTGTTCATTTCTAGTTTGAATGAGTCAGGTGACTCTTCTTGTTTGTTTACATTATTTTCAATCATAATTATTAAAATTTAAAAAAAAAGTTGAATTAATTTTAAAATGTAAACTTCCTAAATAAGCTAACTCTTTTTATGGTTTTAAATTTTGGTCTTTTAAAACATATTTGATTATTATTGTTTGAGTTTTTTTATAAAAAAGACAAAAACTGGTATATACTCAGATTTTAACCGTAATCGATTACAAAAGTTGTTTGATAAATCTAACATTATACCAGGTTTTGTATTTAAAATTGTTTAATTAATTAAACCTGAAACATTTCCTATTTGGGAAATTGCTTAATTTGATCTTTTTTTCACCTCTTAATCCCGTAGTAAATATCATTTTAACAGTAATAAACCTAGTCTCTTATTTAAAAGTAACCTATAGTTAAATGTGTGTTTGTGTTTTTTAATTCAATTGGTTTACTTATCAAACCATTATATATATATCTAGAAATATCCGTTAAAAAACCCTAAAGCCAACACACGTTTCATTTTATGAACAGTATAAAAGAGTAGCAATAAAAATGGATGGAAGCATTTTAACGGTAATCGGTACTACCATTACCTCTCTTACCACTGGCCAAATGCTTAGGTAGAGCAACAGTATTATGTCTATCGGATTCACCGGCTCTAGCCATTCTATTTCTTTCTCTTCTTTGGATCTTTTGTAATCTTTGAGCTCTGGCTCTGGCTTCACCATCGGCAACACCGTCCAATTCTCTATTACTTTGGGTTAATTTACCACCAGCATTATGACCTCTTTTAATAGCAGATAAAGATGAGTTTTCAGCAACAATAACATCAGCACCAGTTTCGTGGTATTGGTTTTCAGCCAAGTTTTGTAGAGCAGCATCCTTTAATTTAGTAGTATCAATACCGATGGAGTCCATATGGGTTTCCATTTCATTGTAAGATTTGATCATTTTATTTCTTGGTAATATAGCCTTGTTATGTAGGGATTTTCTTAATCTACCATCACTTATCATCATGGCTTGCTTTTCTCTGATCCATTTAGCCTTGGACTTGATGTCTTCGATTTCTTCTAAACTTAGTTCTTCATAAACATCAGCAGAGTAATCTTCATCATCGGAATCATAGAAACCTTCACCCATTAATTTTTCTTCTTCTTCTTCAAGTAATCTTAACTTTTCCATGATTTCTGGATCAATGTAATCAGCAATATTCTTACCATCAATGATTTCTGGAATCTTATCGTTCTTCCATTCATCGTTTTCTAAAATATATTTGTCTTTTAAGTTGATGTTGTAAACACCAGCACCACCATTTTCTTCTTCAATTTCTCTAGCTAACTTTCTTCTATTTTCATCATTAGCATCGTATTTTTCCAAGTTCTTGAAAGATTCTGGAATATAAGCAACTCTTTCAACATCATCTCTCTTTTGAGGGAAGGAGACGTGAATCTTGTTCATGATGTTATTGATTCTGGAATCGGACTTCAACTTAGATTCCATTCTAGAAGATAATAACTTGTCACAAGCCTTGTCTCTGACAGATTCAACACCAGCTAATATGTCTTGATCATTGATACAAGAAGTTTCAATCATTTCGACACCTGACATTTGCTTAACGGAGTTAATCAATTCAATGTTGTGTTGATCTAAATGTTCCATTTTGATAATATCAGATTTGTTTAAAACAACTAAAACAGATTTATTTTGGAATAATGGCTTGATGTTGTGGAATAATTTGACTTGAGCTTCAATAGAAAAACCACATTGTTCGGATAAATCCATGAAGTATAAAATACAAGATCTTAAATGAGCAATAGCGTAAATGGATTGCATTTCAATGTTATTCATTTCTTCAGTTGGTCTATCTAAGATACCTGGAGTATCAATGGCTTGGAATCTTAAATGCTTGTAATCAAAGTGACCAACAAATAAGGACTTGGTAGTGAAAGCATATGGTTGAACTTCAACATCAGCTTTAGTGATCTTTCTCAAGAAAGAAGATTTACCAACATTTGGATAACCACAAATAACCAAAGTTCTGGTATTTGGATCAATCATTGGCAATCTACCTAAATGTTGTCTAACTTGTTCTAAGTAAACCAATGGATCTTTTAACTTCTTGACAATGGTAGCCATTCTACCTAAAGCGGCTCTCTTTAATTGTTTACATTGGAATAAAGATTGACCGAATTTCAATAATCTACAGTAATCTCTTTCAACTTGTTCGATCAAAGTCTTGGCCTTGGAAACAGAAGCTAAAGAAATCTTATAATGATTCTTTTCATATAAGGTATCCATTAAATCTTTGTGGAAAGGATGTAGATCATCGATTTTTGGGAATTTCAAGATAATATCATCAATCTTTTCAATGAAACCTTCACTGGTGAATTTGACCTTTCTCAAGTAAAAAGCTCTGATTCTTTGAATCTTGAAACCTGGTCTAACGATGGTTGGGGTCTTTCTTTGTGTTCTGTTTAAAACAATATCCAACATATCATTACTGTTAGGAACAGTAGGAATATCTTTCCAAGTCAATTGCATGTTTATGTTTGTTTTATTAATTTATTTGATGTAGAAAGAAAAAAAAATAAAACTCAGTATGGAGATACAACTAATATATTAGGATTATTAAAGTAATGTATTGGTTATCTTTATTATTTTTTTGGTTTTTCTTTAATACTTTAATTCAATTTTTAAATATTTTCATATATTGAGAAAAATTAGATCCTATGTAGGAAAAAGCAATATTTAAGAAAAAAAGAAAAGTTAGATGCTAAGAATCTGCTATTTTGCCTATTTTGGCTGTGCATCTCTGAAAGTCTGTGAAAAAAAAAAGCAATTTTGTTAAAGTCGTAGAATCTTAAATATCCTAATTAGGAAATTTTCAGAAAAGTGAAAAAAAAAGGCAAATCTGAAATCCAGAGATAAGGAGCGCCGGACATAAAGGTGTCACGTGCTATACAATATATCACGTGTTATAAAACATATCACGTGACAAATAACACATAGCACGTGATAAAATACCAGGAAACTTGAAAATTTTTAGTTTGGTGTTTTGGCTCAAGCTGGATTTAATATTACTAATTTTTTTTTTGTGAGTTATATGAATCTCCCTTACAACTTTACATTTGTTAGAAGTAAATCAGAACAACCAGATAATATAAACCTGAATAAATAAGCTTAACTGATTTATTGGTGTTCACAAAGATAAAAATATTTTTGATATTATTATTCCGAGGAAATAGTAGTACCACACACAAATCATAGCTTTTTTTCACTGTAACATAAAATGGCTGCACCACCACAACAAATGCAAATACCAAAGGATTTGGTAGAAACCCTTATTTTAATTTTAAGGGACCATCCTGATTTAAAACAAAGAGAAGGTTTATTAAAGCTTGAAAAACCTGATCCTTCTAATGGTGACACACATAAAAACTTGGAGTTTTTCAGACTGAAAAGATTGATTAGAGCTATCCAATCCAAACAATTCAGTGATGCTATAAAGGAAAAACCTGAAGTGATGAGAAACTTAAAGAACCAAACAAGAGCTGACTGTATACAGGTCATAGTACTATTGCTTCAGTTAAAATTCTTAACACCTGTTATTAAGCCAGCACATCAAGTGTTAAAGAAGGAATTCAAAGTAAAACCATCCAAGAAATTCCCAACAATCTTGGCTATTACAGCAGAAATCATTAAAACTGTTGAAGAATCTGAAGATTTGGATATAGCCGATTACAAAATAGATTTTGCTAAACCAGAATTATCAGATGACAGATACTTTTGCTGGAATATAACACCTCTTGATAAAACCAGACTTTCGAAGCAAGTTTCCCCTGCTGAAGCATCTTTGGAACAAGAAAAGACTACAAGCACTATATGGGATAAACTTAAAATTGTGTTGATTGTATCAATAGGGATCACATTAGTATTGTATCCTGTTTGGCCATATAAAATGAGAGTAGGTGTTTACTACTTAAGTTATGGTGTTCTAGGGCTACTAGCAGCATTCTTTGTTATGGCTATATTGAGATATGTCTTGTATTTGTTGACTTTGCCTGTTTGCAAATCTCAAGGTGGCTTTTGGATCTTCCCTAACTTGTTTGAAGATTGTGGATTTTTTGATTCTTTCAAGCCTCTTTACGGATTTGGTGAAGTTCAAACTTACTCCTATATTAAAAAAATGAAGAAACAAAAATCCAAGGAAAAAAAGGCATTGAAGCAACAACCAAAGAATTAGTGTTATAGATTAACAACATATATACAAACAAGTTTTCATTCTTAATATATTGAAAGCATTTAAGAAATTATCGTATAATTCAATCCTAAAGCATTTTCAACCAATAAGAGATTGTTCAGAAATACATATGAAAAGTTTTCATTTTATCGGACTTAAGCTTATTTTCACTTAATGAAAAAAAAGAAAAAAAGACGATTTTAAAAAGTCCTTCATTAGAGTCAACAGAATGGAAGAGATGCTGGGGTTGTTTATACAAATGAGTGATTTGAAAGCCCCAGAAGGAATATATTAAAGTTCGATATAAATACTAATCATTTATTTATAGAAAACATGTCAAGTCCGTTGAATCAACTAACATTTGATTCGTCTTCGGGGACTTTATACGGAAACAATGATGGCGACAACAGTAATCAAACACAAGTGATATACGAACTAAACAGAGATCTACTTTTACGGAGATTAGAGACATCATCTTTGATACTTAATGAGTTATTGTCAGTATTGGAAGAACCAAAGAATAATCAAATGCAAGATCAATCAAGCTACAATATGAAGATTGATATTAACTTCGATACCCTTGTTAATAACGATCTAATTAAACTGTTTAATTTGGATTTTAAAACTTCTTCTAAAAATCAAATTATTACAAGAAGTGCAGATGAGAAATATGAGTCTTGGAGTTTGCAAAGTGATAATTTGAAAAATTTTAAGGATTTGGAAATAGCAGATGATACATTGACAAACACATTTATATCAAAGTTGAATGATTTAGGTCAGCATTTGGATAATTTGATCAATAGAGTAATTAACCCGAACTCAAAGATATTAGTTTGTGGAGATTTGAATTCAGGAAAGAGTTCTTTTGTCAACAAGTTATTAGCACTAACCAATGAAGAAGGTAAATGCGTCACCTCGCCTGTTGACCAGTTGCCTTTAACATCAGTATTTATTGAATTCAGACATGTGAGTTTTAATGATAAATACAAAAAAGCAGAAATTCATGCGGTTAAGAAGAGTAATTCGAATAACGACCATATAATCAATGTAATGGAGGCTTATAACAGCTTTGAAGAGAACACATATGATGTTTACGATCTTGAAGAATTAGACACTATAATCAATGATGAAGAAAGCAAAAACAAATATGGTTTGCTTGTTGTTTATGTTGAAGAAAATAGTGAGATTAACAAGCAGCATAGTATTTTGAAGAATGGAGTTGTTGACTGTTCGGTTATAGACTCACCTGGGTTGAATGTTGATGATTTTATCACAAACGATATCTTTTCCAAACAGGAAACCATAGATTTGATTATTTTTGTGGTGAATGCAGAAAATCAACTAACACTAAGTGGTAAGGATTTCATCAAAGCAGCCAAAGCAGAAAAAAGCTTTATATTTTTTATTGTCAATAAATTTGATCAAATAAAGAACAAGGAAAAATGTTCCAATCTTATAATGGATCAAATAGCGGAATTGACTCCATTGACATATAAACAACATTCAGAGTTTGTTCATTGTATATCAAGTAAGCCCAATGATGGTGATGATAACAATGGGAATGAAGATGATAAGAAAGATCCTGATTTTGATAAATTAAGAGAAGCTATAAAGAATTTTGTAGTATTGAAAAAATCCAAAAACAAATTGGAGCCTGCACAAACATTTTTAAACAACTTTTTAAAAGATTTATATTTTTTGACTGATTTCAACATCAAGATTTACAAATCAAGAATACAAATAGTCTCCGATATGTTGACACAAATCAGACCTGAGATTGAAAAGATGTCATCAGCAAACATGGATATAAACAAAAAAATTGATTATTTAATTGACGAGGTCGTAGATACTGGTTATGACTTTGTCAGAGAAGGAATAACAAAATCTTTGGATGACGTTGAGATTCCAGAATATAAAGGTTTAACATCCATCCATGAGTATGTATTGGAAAACATCGAATACATGAAGGGAAAAATAGATATGAGTGTTATTTCTGGAGAGAATCATGCAAGAGAAATTACCAAAAATGCCGTCAATACAATATACGATTATAGCAGTGTACCGGATTCAAATAGGCTGATATTTGACGATAAAGTTATGTTTTCAAGCAAGTCAGATTATTCTCACAGCATTAGCGGCGGTAGCTACAACTTTACAGACGGGATCGAGGTATTTTTCCAATTCCAAGATTTATTTGAACCTTCTTGGGATGGATTTGTTAACTTTTTAATTGCTGGAAATACAATGTTGGATACAGACAAACAAAAAGACATAGGCTCCATTACATCTACAAATTATGGATTTTTAGGGGACATCATGGCTCAAATGAACAAACTTGCTATCAATCCTTCATTAGTTTTCAATTCAAGAATCCCTACATTAGCACTGTACTCTTTAGGTGGGTCTAAAATAATAAGCAATATAGTTTACTACGGCTCTTCTTTTTTGTCTTGGAATTCCATTGTAAATTTAACTTCCACATTGGCTGCAACTGGTGGTTGTTTGGTTGGTGCTTACTTAATTAGTGATTTGCCAAGAGCCTTGCCGTATAACTTAATTAAAAAGTATAAAGAAGCTTTGAAAGAAAGAGATTATCCTCATACCGAAGCAGTAAGAATAACAAAAGATATAAGAAAGGTATTGAAAATTCCTCAAATGGAATTGATCACCAAAAACAACTCCAAATTGTTTGATATCAAGGAAAAAGAAATTACCTGGCAATCTATACTAAAGCAGTTGAACAGCAACCTAAGCTTCTTAACCACTTACCAAGACGAAGTAGTTCAAGAGCAGCAAAGACTGATGGAAGTTGTATTAGAAATTGACTAGTCAACCTATATAAATCGAAGGCTTTTCCCCCGCCACTACATCACAGGCACAACTGTTCAAAAGCATAGGGCTGTGTATTAAAATATTCATAATTATTTATATTCAAAATTTTTTATACCGCTACCGTATTATTAAGTTAAAAAAACAAGCATACAATCCATGCGAAAAAAATAGCTCATATAACAAACACGTACTATAATACTTATATATGGAGTAAATAACAGCAGAAAAGGAACCACCACCAAATAAATCGATTATACTAAGACATGAGTGCTCTGATATTACCTGAAGAAAAAAACTTTTCATCCACACCAGTCGAAAAAGCTTCAAAAATTACCGATAAATTACCTATTTTAACTCCATGGAAATGGTCTTACACGGGTAAAGTATCTCAAATCCATTCCAATACAAAGACTGTAACCTTGAAAGATGGATCAAATAAAACAGTCAAACTTCATGAATTTATTGATGAAAAGGTTCCAGCTTTTAAAGACAATGCCACCTTTTCTTTAAAGCCTACCTACTTTACAGGTATGCTACAAACCTTAGCTTTATCCGATCCTTCCTTAAACAAGTTCTTTAAAATTTTCTACGGAAGAGAAGTATTTACCTATAAAGACGGCGGTGTTTGTTCAGTTGATTATGTGATGAACAACAACAAAGGATGGAAAAACAAATACAGCTTTGAATTCTTGAAGAATGGCAAAATATCTGGTTTTGATAAGGATACTTTTAAGAAGGATGAAGAAGCCACACATTTACAAGACTGGCCTAGATTACACCCAAGAACAAAGTATTTGACTACTGAAGAATTGGAAGAGGTTAAGGCATCCAAAACAAAGCCATTGGTTTTGATTTGCCATGGTTTATGTGGTGGTTCTCATGAAACTATCATCAGAGCCACCATAGATAAGATTGATCTAGATGTTTTTGATGTTGCTGTTATCAACAGTAGAGGATGTGCCAGAACCAAGATTATGTCTGAAAAGTTGTTTTCGGCTTACTCCACTGATGACATTAGAGAAATTGTTACTGCCAAGTTGAATGACAATCCAGACAGACACATTTACTTGATGGGATTTTCATTTGGTGCTACCATTGTATCCAACTATTTAGGTGAAGAAGGTGACAAATGCCCAATCAAAACTGCTGTTACCATTTCAAATCCATGGGATATGATCTATTCTTATGAAAAAATGACCTTTGATTTCTGGGCCAAGAGATTGTGTTCCAAAAACATTGTCAAATTCTTAGTAAGAACTGTTGAGGTCAATCTACCTTCTTTGGAAAAATTCAGAGAAGAAAACGTTGCCAAACATACCTCAAATGCCCATGTATTCACTAAGGAAAACATGAAGAAAGCAAAAGCTTTCCAAACTACTGCTGAATTTGACGACACTTTTACTGCTCCATATATGGGATTCAATTCTGCTGTTGAATATTACTCCAACGCTGGTTCTATTAACAGACTACCAAACATTAAGATTCCATTGTTAGCCATTAACTCCGAAGACGATCCAGTTGTTGGTGAAACTTCTAAGAACTTACAAAATGTTATTTTGAACAATGAAAACGTCATGTATATCAGCACCAGTTTAGGTGGTCATTTGGCCTACTTAACTTCTGATAATGATTCATTTATTACTGAACCTGTAGCTCAGTATTTGTCCAGCTTTGAAAAGCATTTGGCTTAGATTATCGGCTTTGTTTAAACCATGCCTCACGCTACACGGTAACCTTCTTGCTAGTTAAAAAAAAAGTATGAAAATTTTTTTCCTCTTTTGGTTATTTAATATCGTGAAGCGAGCTGTGGACGTCCTTCTTGATTTTGCTCTTTTCACAATATATGAAGACGCTGTATAGAAGGGATGACCAAAGCAACATTATCGTTATAAAGTTATTTAATTGTACAATAAGAATCAAGAAAAGTTAATATTTCAAAACATATTACATTTTTTTCTCGCTGAACATATTTAGTACATTCATACTTTCAAAAACATATATAAAACTTTTTTTTCTCGTCCCAAACATATAAATAAAAAGAAACAATGGTAGTTCCTCCTATGCAATTCGGCGGTTTACAACAAGAACCTTCAATCTTTGATAAAATGAAAATGGGTGCCATGATGGGTGGTGTTGTAGGTGTTTGTACCGGTTTAGTTTTTGGTACTTATACTATAATCAATTATGGACCTGGTCCAGATGGTGCAGTAAGAACCTTGGGTAAATATATCGGTATGTCTTCTGCCACATTTGGTTTGTTTATGACAGTTGGGTCAGTAATCAGAAGTGATGTTGAGCAAGAAATCTATATGAGAAAAAATCAACATAGATTAGAATAAAAGAGATTTTTTATTCAAATAAAACGGTAGTAGCCATCAACTTGTAAGTAGAATCGGATAAAGAAGTATTTATAACATTAGGAGAAGTCAAAAGAGGGTTATACGGAAAGATATGGATAGAGATTCATATGTTAATAACCCAAGATAAGTAGGTAGAAAACTACGCTTTTCTCTTTCTTTTTGAATATAAAATATTGTCCAAACAGTATGGGGCTACACCAGTAATAATATATATCAAATTAGTTTGGCTTATGTCAATTTAAAAACGTGATTGTTGTAAGAGACTTTTTAATCATTTAACTTCCAAAAGAGTTGTATAGTAGTATGGCTTTTAAATCCGACTTTTCAAATTTTTTTTTTCATCAAAGCTCCTTTATATATTTCAATACAAGAAAAGAACATTAAAGAATTAAAGTCAAAGAACCAATAGATACACACTTAATCTTGCCCATAGCCGACGCTAGTTATATTAGATATATATTAGAATGATGTTGGGTTCAATCAGAAACAGAGTTTTTCACAACTTCAATAAGACCAATATACGCAATTTTCATGCATCATACAGGAACCTATATGCCAAAGAAACTTCAACAAGTAAAATAACCAAAAAAGATCTGGAAGAGATTAAAGATTGGGAAGATTTAATGAAGCTTGAAAGTTTTGATGGGATCCCAACCAAGCAGCTAGAAGAGATTATGAAAAGAAAGGCTTTGAAAATGCAGTATAAAATGAATCCGGACAAGCCAATTAAGACAGAAAGCCAGCTGGAGTTGGAATACATGAAGGAATTAAAACAAGCTGAAGAAGCCCAAAGAAATGAACAATGGACAATTTTTAAAGCTAGATATAAATGGAGTTTTGTTAATTGGATTGTATGTATCTTTATAGGATATTATATGGCAAAAGCTGTATCTTTGGAAATTAACTATCATATCAATGAAGAAATTTATAAAGAAAGGTTAAGCAAGAAGATTCAAGAATTTGAAGAATTTAAGGAATCTCAATTGAAAGAGAAGGCATTAGAAGAACAAGCTGATAAAACAACTAGAAGAAAATGGATCTTTGGTTTATGGTAACGGAAGTGTTGTTCAATAACATAAATGAATTATTTTGACTTTTAAGACAACAAGAAGTGAACAAAGAAGAAAATGTGTTTATATTAAAACAAAGTCAAAATATTATTACTTATTTTTTTGTTTTTCCTTTTTAAAAGGTGTGTGTATATATAAGAACTATATTTATCTAATAAATGACTTGATTTGTGGTGATCTTTGTGATAAATCACAGATCGTTTGGTTCAAGTTCATTTTATAACTTTTTAAACTGTCATCGTATAAGATAACCAAGTCTGGCAAATTACCATATTGATCTTCACTATCATCGACAACATCAAATTTTTTATTTATTCTTTCAAATTGAAGTATACACTTTTTAAAAGACTTGTTGTCTTCATCGAATTCTTTTTTAATGTGACAACAAGATCTTATGTGATCTCTTTTGGTAAACTTTTTCAAGTATTTATTAAATCTGTTTCTATCACTTCCGTTCATTACATTGTTTGTTCTTTCATAATCTCTTAAATTGAAAATGTGGATAATTTCAGAGTTTGCTATTGATACAGCAATTAACTCATTGTTGGAATCAATAGCTATTTGCTCTACCTGAACAAATGTGGAACCTCTTCTAAATTCTGCAAATGGCTTAGCATCAGTGTTATTTTGCAGCTCATCAATCTTGAAGCATCTTATCAACGTTCCCTTTATGGAACATGTAACTAATATTTTACCATCTTCAGAAAGACACATCGTTTGAATACCAGATTCATGCAGATTCTTCAATATCTTTTCAAACTGTAAGGTTTTGGTATTGTAAACAACAACGTTCTTTAGTACCATTTCCGGGTTGTCGATAGGTTTCAAAGTCTTAGTAGAGCCTGAAACATCAATGATAGTAGAAGAAGTTTTGTTGATCCAATCGTTTAATGTTTGGTTATTATCTGTATTAAATTGTTCTTTGACTATAGACGTGAAAACCAATTTATCTTTTTGATAAACTATACAAATATTTCCGTTTGTATTACTGTTGACTAAATAATCCATTAATCTATTTTTAATATTATTTTGAAGGTGTTCAGGATATGGTCTTAACTTATTGAGTTTTTCAGGTGCAACAACTTGACCTCCAACATTCATTTCTATACTGCCTTTTGTCTCTTTCTTTTTCTTTGAACTAAAAAGCTGATAGTCATCAAAGCTCTTGTATATGTCTAAAGTATCTAAAATATTTAGACCATCTAATAAATCATATATTATGATAGATCCATTATCTAAAACAACAAGAAGCTTTTCCAAGTCTACATGACTTATAATCTGCTTTATTTTAGAATCATTAGCTATTTTAATTTTCAATATTAACTTATCCTTCAACATGTTATATAATTCTAAGCTCTCCAAGTCTTTTGATATTGGAAGTAATGATGTTTCATTAAGAAAACAAAACGGAGTATTTAAACTGTTCGTTCCTTCCTCCAGAGTCAAAGTATATATTCGTCTTAAATTGTCTGTAGATAGTATATTGATGATATTATCTCGAAGGTCTAATATTGCTATTTGAGAAGCTTGTGGGTTGATAGCCAAAGCTTTAAAATCATTGCTCATGATGAAATAACGTAAAAATAAAGTTTATAGTACTGAATAATAGTATATTGTCTTTGGTTGATGTTGCGATTCTTATTAGACAAGAGTCATACTAGTGTGTGTATTTTTTAAGGTGAGCAAAAAATCCATGTTATCTAATAGCCCCCTCCAATTTCAAAATACATCACGTGAACAGATAAATGAGAAATCCTGACGCGTTTCCAAAGCGGTGTGCTATAAGGGTAGCATATTAACAAGAGCCAACACGTGATCGAATTAAGAAACCATTATATATAAAGCATGACACTAATACTCAAGATCCTTGCTTATGTGTGAGTGGCTTTCATGATCATGTCCGTGAGGTTCGATGCTTTTACTAGCCTTTTTATTTTCAATATCTAGCTTTTTAGTGTCTTTTTTTTCATCGTCACCAGCATCTACCGGTATAGACCACAACTCAACCACAAATCCGTTTTTGGATACGTGATATACTATCTCATTCATTCTTACAGACATGTGACCAAATTCAGATACCTTACCCATCTTAATAACATTCAACATACCTTGTTGGACTTTATTTGGTAGCCCTTGGGATTTGTAATTTTTGGTTAAATAATCTATAGTTTGTTGATCAAATGGCTTCAATTCTACAATGGTATGACTGAAAGTTTCCAGTATTGGTATGTTAAAGTCAGCTGTTGTAGTGATTAAAGTAACAAATCTGGAATCATTCATAGATTGCAAAGTTTTTAAACCATTCAAAAATTTCATTATGTTGTGGTGTTGGAAATATGACTTTGGATAGAATTTAGGATTCAAAAAATTAGGTAAATACAATCTTATCAACTTTTTAGGATTTTTTGTGATGGCTTGTTGAACTGACATCAAAATGTTTTCTAATGTATTTCCTGCTATGTTTATTTGTAAAACTTCCTCTCTAGTAGCTGCAGGGAAGACATGACCTGAAATATCTAATCTAGGAACAAAATTTGGATCTTCTTTGAATTCAGTCTCACCATTTTTACCATCTTTAAAATCATTATTTTTCATACCATATCTCCAGGCAATTTTCAAGTCCTTTCTCTTTTGTTCAACTTCAGATAATTTGGATACTATACTCTCATTTTGTTCTTTATCCTTTAAGGAAGAGCTGCTTTTTTTACTTTTAGAAACATAAACTCCTGGAATTGTGTGTAGATCAATCCATTCACCTATAACAATACCTAAATGTCCGATTTTTTCAGTATCATCATCTGTTATGTCTTTCTTTAAGGATCTTCTTTGCTGGTATACACCAGTTGCGATGAACTGCAAACCAATGGTATTTTGATAAGACAAAGAAGAAAGATACTTCAAATTTTCATCATCCTTTACGTCTTTTCTGCTGATATCTTTGATCAAAGTTGTTGTACCTATAGGTATACCACCATGCTGCTTGAATACTAAGTTATCAACTGTTGTGGAACCTATTGAAGTTACTTGAATTCCACTGGATTTACTGACGGATGGTTTGACTCCAAGAATGTTGACTTGAGGAGTTTTCATAACAGGGGGAGCTCTTGATACTGGTTGCTGTCTGCCTATAGATTGCTGATCACGTAAACTCATGCCACCAATTCTTGATGAAATTTGTCTAACAGAGTTGGCATTAGAATTAGACCCAATGGCTTGATTTCTTCTTTGAAAAGACATCTTTAATAGCTGCTAAATTTTTATAACTTCCTGGTATTTGGTTTAGCTACCTTGTTGATTAGCTTAAGCTCGTGTTGAAGCTGTCTCTCAGCTTTAAATGAATATAATTGTATCGAAAAGGGAACAAAAAATAAAAAAAAAAGAAACTTATGTGGTCGGGATAGTAGCGCCTTAAGTCCGATAAGAGCCAAACAAGTCACGTGGTTTGCAATATGAGCTTTCGGTATTTTCGGCAAAGCTGTGTCACGTGCAAAGATATGCAAATCCTTATTCCATATTTTTCAAAATTTTAAAAAAAAGTAACGTATCCTGAGATGTCAGTTAAGATTTGAATTAAATCGATGAAAAGACAGATAATTCATTAATTAAAAATATTAATAAAAATGTTAATAAAAAATATTAATAAAAATTACCCCCCATATCGTTACCATTGCTATCAGTAAAAATCAGATTAACCAGCCATATACCAACTGCGCTAATCGTTACACCGATCATCGCATATGGCACTGTCTAATTAATAGAAATACACCCTTGTGTAAATTTTGTCTAATCAACTTTATTTTAAACCCGTCGCTTTAAACAGCTTTTTATTGCGTTCTAGGTGTAATTTTTCCACTATAAACCGTTGTTAAAGTGGCCAAAATATTTAAATAGCGTGAATATTCAATTTGTAACGTAGGGGAAAAAAAAAAAATGAATATTTGAATTATTAAAATTAAATAGCGCAAATTTTTTTTATTATCCACAGTTGTCTCGATGCCTTGGGGGTATATATATCTGATCAGTGGAGTCACTTTTTTTAAAACAAGGTGGCAGATAAAAGACCCCAAAGCAGCTTAATAACAATCTGTATCAAGGGTTTTAATTTTTTTTTTTTGCTCTTATAACCTTCTTTTACCCAAAACACACATAATCAAGATATGTTCGCCAGCAACGTCGTCGTTTTAAACAAAAGATCTATCAGATTCATTCAAACTCAATTGCCAGTTAAGGCTACAGTTGACATGAAATTCGATTTACACTTACCAAAGAGAAGTGTTATCGGAAAATTGCCATACCACGTTGAAGAACCAATTGTCTTTGTACACGGTTTATTCGGTTCCAAGAAGAACTACTTCAACGACTGTGAAAAGTTATCCAACTTATTGCAAACTCCAATCTATACTATCGATTTCAGAAACCATGGTGAAACTGAACACGCCATGCCTTTTGACTACGAAACTTTAACCAATGATTTAATTCATTTCGTTGAAAAGCATAACTTAAAGAACCCATCTTTAATTGGTTACTCTTTAGGTGCTAAAGTTTCCATGTTAGCTCTTTTGAAACAACCTTCCTTATTCAAGTCTGCTATGATTATTGACAACTCCCCAGTTGTTCAACCGGAAATCGTTCCATTCTTGAAAGTCTTCAGAAAAGCTTGTGTTGAAACCGTCAACAAAGCTGGTATCAGAGCCGATGATAAGGACTACAGAGCCAAGGCCAACCAATATATGAGCAAATTCATTCCAAATGCCGGTATCAAAGGTTACCTACTGCAAAACTGTATCAACAAGCCACCAAAAAATCCATCTCCAGTCATCAACTACAATGATGGTATGATTCACTGGAAAAACCCAGTTAACCACATGGCCAATGTTTCTGAAGAAAATGTTGCTGATTGGCCAACAATCCCAGAAGGTATCAAATTCAACGGTCCAGTTGGTTTCCTAAGAGGTACTAAATCCGATTTTGTTTTACAAAAAGGTAGAGATGCCATTGCCAAACTTTTCCCAAATAACAGAATCTTTGATATCAACGCCACTCATTTCATTTTGAATGAAAGACCTTCCGAATACGTTGGTGTTGTTGCTGATTGGTTCAAGACCGGTAGACATGATGTCGAAAAGTTAGCTGCCAAGAAAGCCAAAAACGCTCAATTATAAACATTCTCTTATCTAATAGATTAATTAAAAGATGACTTTTTTGTTGTTGTTTCTTTAGTTGAAATAAGAAACAAATATATATAACAAAGAGGATCTAGGTTTTTTATGTACATATTCTTTTAACTTTTTTAATTTTTTGGTTTTTTTTATTTTTTTATAATTACTGTTTCTTTAACTTTATTTACATGAGTGAAAATATCATTTACTTATTATTGGCTTTTAAGATAATTGATGGGGCTTTGAATAAGTCATCAACACCAGTGTTACTCTTTGGGAAAGCTATAACATCTTTGATAGAAGGTGTTTTAAACAAAACTGATAAAAATCTGTCCCAACCTATGGCAAATCCAGAATGTGGTGGACAACCATTCTTAAACACTTCTAATAAATGACCAAATAATTCTTGTTGTTTGCCTTGTTCAATTTTCAAAAACTTTTCAAAAATTTGACTTTGTAATTTATAGTCATGAATTCTTGTAGATCCACCACCAATTTCGTTACCATTCAAGACTAAATCGTAATGTTGTGATTTAATAAACAATGCTTCTCTATAGTTAATTTCTTTATCGCTTTCCAATTGCTTTTTTAGTAATGGTACATGATCTAAGTGACACATGGTGAATGGATGGTGGCATGATTCAACTTTCTTTGGTAAGTAATTTGGATAACCACTGACTTTTTTATTTGCTTCATCAACAACTGGATTTAGTAAGGGGAAGTTTACCATCCAAGAGACAATGTCTTTGTCCAATTTAGGAAAGTTTGTATTTAAGTATTCATTCAAAAATGAAATATTTGATTCGTATAGTAGAGATCTCACCTTACCTAATGGGGTTGGAGTTTCAAATATGAAAGAATCAGATTCTCTATCACATCCAATGACCACATCTCCAATTTTTAAGTTTAATGATTTAGCAATCAACTTTGGAGATTCTAAAACACCCACTTTGGCAAATGCATCTTGCCAGAAATCTAAATCATTTTGAGTTAAAATTCCATGAATGACAGGTTTTCTAGATTCATCAGCGTAGTTTGATTTTTCCAAAACAAAATTCTTCAATTGATTCAATTCCTTTGGATTTTTAATTAATTGAGGTAAGTGAATAATTTCAAAAGAATCAAAAATAGGATTGTTTAATCCACCCTTTCCACCAAACTCCTTCATATTGATAATTTTCAATGGAATTCGTAAATCTGGCTTATCTGAACCGTACTTCTTCATAGCTTCAGTGTAATCCATTCTTAAAATATCTTCTTCTTTTTTAACCAATCTTGGGTTACCTTGCTTGTCTAGAGTATACAATTCTTGTGCATTTTGTGCATGTGAAGCATGACTATTCCACGCTTTTGTAATGACATTTCCTGCTATTTGCATCACCTCCTTGCCTGTTCCAAAGGCAATCTCCATATCAAGTTGGGTAAATTCAGGTTGTCTATCCTTTCTCAAAGTCTCATTTCTAAAACATTTGGCGAATTGATAGTATTTGGATATCCCGGAACCCATTAACATTTGTTTGAATTGTTGTGGAGATTGAGGCAATGCATAATATAGATTGGAAGTATTTTCAACATCCTCATCAAACTGAACTAAAAACTCCTTGGCACCTTCAGGTGTAGATTTAAAAAGAAGTGGTGTTTCAACTTCAGTAAACTGTAACTCATTTTCCAAATAATTTCTAACTAAATTTTTCAATTTTGATCTTGTTTGCATTATTTCAACATATTTGGGTTTTCTTAGCTTCAAAAAACTCAAATTAGCTGGAATATCCTCAATACTGTTAAGATTGATTAATGATGCAGGCATAGCACTTTCGACTTTGTTCAATACTTTGACACTCTGTAAGGCGACTTCGTAAGCATCAGGGTCGTTTTTATTTAAACTTTTATTATTTCTTAATTTCAATTTTCCTGTTATTTGTAGACAATCCTCTAGATTCAGCCCATGAAGCTGATCTTTCGATCCAATCATTGTAAGAATATTCCCATTTGTATCTCTTATTTTTGTTTGATATAGATCTTTCTTTACTTTTTTAGCTTTCTTTTCTATCCATCCGTTTATTACATATTCCTTCTTTTCTAAGGATTCTGTATCGACATTTGCCATTAAATTCTTAATGGTGGTTGTTGTATTCAAATTTTCAAACTTGAATTTATCGGCAACATTGACCGTTGCTTGGAATCTTTTGCTCAATAGTTGTTTTAACATATTTGAAAATGGCGTTGGTTCTTATATCTACTATTTCATGTAAGAGTGACGAAAAAACTGTATATACCGATTGTATATGAATAGCTGAAAAAAAAAAATATATATATTGAAAAAATTAATGTGAAAAATTACGGTTAAAAAGTTACAGTATATAAGCTTAGCACGTTGTTGTTATCTAGACAGTATATCTTGTCGTCCATTACTTGAATGTCAGCAATGCTTGCTTTGTTATTATTAATCTCAAGATTAAACACTAATTCCTTTGAGGTGACATCGAAAACTTCAAGTCTTCCATCTTGTGTACCGTTCAAAACATAAACTTTATGTATATCGATTGGATTATAAATGAAATTCAACCCGGTTATATTGTTATTAATCTGTGTTTGTTTTGTTTCATCATGAAAAGTCCTTACCACTCTTCCTAGCAGATAATCCCAAAGTTTCACAACACCATCCAAAGACTTCACTAAAAGGAATTTACCGTTTGTTGAAAATTTAACTTTAACGATGGGTCTTACCTGACCGTCATTGGCCCAATCCTTGTCGTATGTCAAGGTTTTCAAACAATTACCGTTACTTGTATCGAAAATTCTAATCAACCCGTCATAAGACCCGGTTGCAAGGATAGATGAGTCGTAATATGGTATATCTAAAGAAATAACACAGTCACTATGTGCTGACATGGTTTTCAATGGCCCAGTAATTAGCATTTCGTTGTTTAATGATTCTTGCGTCAATATACCAGCAGCGTTGATGTTCCATGACTTAATATTCTCATCCACAGACCCTGAAAACAAAATATTTCCCTTGGACGAGTACTTGATGCTTGTAACTGGTGCTGTATGTGACATACACGTTGTTAGTTTTCCATGTTTGAAATGAGTTAGCTCGATTGTTGAATCATCTGAAGCAGTTGCTAAAAGCTGCCCATCTGTGGATATTTGTATGTCATTTATTCCTCTATAATGATCTGTATCAATGACTCTGTAGTTCTCTTGTTGTTTGGTTAAAAACGGATCATTCTCTATAAGTAGAACTCTTGTTGAATCTATACATAAACATATCTTGATATCATCAACAATTTTGCTCTTGAATGTAGCGAAAGGTACAGCTGCAGATGATGATTTTACTCTCAAACTAGATTTCTTTTCCAAATGCATGATAAACGTGAACCTTCTATTGGGCTTGTAGATCTCTATTTGTTCACATTCGTATTAACTCATTTCAATGAATACTCACATGACGAAAATCAAAGCTCTATGTTTTTCGGAAATAACATGTCCAGCGTAAATTTTCCAGCAGCAAAAAAACAAGGAAGCGCTTGGGCGTTATCGTGAAGGTGGCAAAAAAAAAAAATACCCCCCAGTAAGGAACACTCAATATTAAGACCTAATTGTTGACTAATAACGATACTAATATAGTATAAGACCAAGAGAATATACAGGATTAATCAACACACGCAATATTTTAAGCAAAATGAACTTTATTCCATCAGCTCAGTATCAAAATCAAATCTCAACTACGCAAAATAGCAAGGCTGTCAGCAACTCTGTTCCGGCCATGCCAGATAACATAAAAATGCAAACTTCAGTACCACTATATATGCAAAACACAGGTAAACATCCGTTGCAAGACAGACTAGAACAGTGGGAATCAAAGCAATTCAAATTAAAGCAAGAACAAAATAAAGCAGTCTTTGGAGTTCATTTACCAATGAAGGTAATGATGGAAAAGCAAATTGTTGATACTTTAGACAGTACATCTATAGTCAACGAACTAAGAAAAGAAGCTGATTTGCATCCTGCTACATCTGTGCATCAAGATATCATCAACAACAAGGAATATACAGTTGACTACGAGGATATTTACTATAAATCCAATGTCCTATCCAATAGCTCCGATAGAAACACCGATATCAGCACTGCTATTGAAAATAAATTCAAGCTATAAGATTGCAGACTCTATATATCGAGATAAATGTTGCCATTTTTTTATTTTACATATCTTCGTCTTAATACCTCATATTGAGTGTATTTCTATGAGATCAATTACCAGCTGTAGTAGAACTAATAACAGATGTTTAGACAGAGGCGAAACATCAATGACGTCTGTTTAAATGTTTTTTCCCCGTTTCACCCTGTTTTATGATCTTCCCTTCGGCTATAAGCATTCCGCGTATTAATGATGTTTTTTAGCAGGAAATCTTAGGCAGTGAACAGAACCACCTAGATTTTTTTAGAACGAGAAAATTTTTCCTTATATATTCACCTTGAATTATTCATATATAGCTTGCTTGCTTTTTTTTTTTTAATACCTTACTCCAAAGTTTTGGATTTTTAAAATTTCATGATTTCGTTATGTCGATTTTAAACATAGAATTACGGTAGAAACCAATACCTAACTGATCACTGTTCTTTTATTGAATAGCTAGAAAAGTATTTGTTGATTTTTACTTGTTACATTAGCCATATTTGTAAGAAAAAGTTCGACTGAATTCAATTTATACTTTAAATTATTTCTCTGTTTGTTTATTTTTACTAAAATACAGCATAAAACAGATATTGGAAATTACTGCACTATACTCGGTTAACACTTATCATATTTTTTTTAAAAACCTCAAACATCCAAGATTTCACCAATGCAAAACAATTTCAACAACATGGATATTCCATACAGAGCGAGAACACCTTTAGGATATGCTTCTTCATCAAGTAACATAGCAAGTTTAAATTATTCTCCTAGCACAAACCAACCTCATACATCACATAGTCAAGGGTACAATATGAATACTATGAATTCTTTTAATAGTCCTGCAAACAGATATTCCCAAATTCAAAGTTCTGGACAACAGTTTGGATCTAACCCTATGCATTTCAGCAGTATGAACAATATAAGTCAGATGAATACTCCAAACATGCAACCACAGCCAATGATGCCACAAATGGGTGCCCATATGCAACCACCGCAACTGGTTTCTTTATGGAACTATCTAGATAATAGCAACACAGTACAAGGTCCGTTTTTGGCAACACAAATGGATCATTGGTTATCTTCTGGGTTTTTCAATTCTGATTTGAGAGTTTGTTTGGTTATGAGCAAGCCAGCAAATCCATTTGATGATCCTAATGTCAATTTGAGTTACCCTTATAATGTTAAAGGCAATGAATACTTCACTTTAGAACAATTCTGTCTTAAGGCTAATTCAGATCTAAAATCTCCAATATTCCAAAACTTTGATCAATTTTCTTCTTTGATTTTACGTGACTTTTTTTTGAAAAAGCTTCCTCCTGTAGCCATGCAACACATGCCAATGGGTATGCCATCTATGCCTATAGATAGAATTCAAGGAGTCAACCATCAGCTGCATAAACCAATGAATTCACCATCCGTTGTCACCACTCCAATGGCCTCAGTTTCACCTATGGTAGCTTTAGAAACACAACCAAAATTACCAACAAAGAGTGATGAAAAGTTTGAAACCAAGAGTGCAATCAGTATTGAATCAATGAAAGAAATTCTTTCCAACAGTGAAAACAAAAAAAATGAGTATGCTGATTCCTTTAGCCCACCACCTGAAAGACCAAAAATGTCTTTTAGAGAGGCATTGGCTTTGAAGCCACCTAAGCATCCATTAGCTTACACCCATAAAGATAAAAGAGAAATTGCTCTTCCAGCTACTAAGAATATTCTTACTAGACAAGGTAAATACAACTCTAACTATTACATAAAAAGCAATTACAACTATGAAGAATTAATTAACATTGGGATGAAAGACGAAGCTGGCTCAGAGTGTAACTACTCAGAGTACATTTCTTACTTGCCAGTTGGTAAGATTGAAGATTTTGTTATAGAAACTGATGAATGGCCTGATGAATTTTTTGAAACACAAAACAACATTGAAAATAAGCTGACTGTATCTTATAAAAAGTTTACCAGTTTAACTTCTCCAGAAGATATACCACAAAGCGAAGAATTGAGAAAGTACTTTGCCGCTGTAAATGATACAACTATTTCCCAGTTTGTAAACACCGGCGGAGAATCACATCCTTTGCAAATAAAAGACCATATTAAATTGTTGTTTGAAAGATTCACCACAGCCATGAATAACAACTGTCTTGAAATTGATGGTTCCATTTTAGCATATCTTTCAAGAGTTGATAACATAACCTTAAAGTCAATTGTTATTGTTTTCAGAATTATATTTGAGTCAAAAGTTGAGAAATTCTTCAAATCTTATGATGCTGTAGCCAATAGTTTTGTTGCATTGTTTCCAAAAACACACATCATCTTTAATAAAACAAGAACTGTTTATGATCTTCCATTTGATGAATCCATTGTGACTTTGTTAGAATTTTTTATACGTTCAATAACACTATCAGGCAGCATATCAAAAGACTTAATGTCTAAGGCCATTGAAATTGTTCAGTTTTTGAAAAAGAAAAATATCAAGATTAAATCTCACTCTGTGCTGGATGCTTTTGTTAAAACTAGTGAATACAAAAAAGCAAAAATTGATTTGTTCATTGATGAAATTGATAATGATAACACTAAATCTAGTGCTAAAAGTGCCAACCAAGCCAAGTTAGTGAGCTTTTTATGGTCAAAGGTTGAGTTGAACTCTTATGACAAGTACATAAGAATTCAAGCCTATAAATTTGACAATGAAGATGAAAACTTGGATATATTTAAAGACTTGGAAAAAGATGCTCCTGTGTTCAAATGGACCACCAGTATTTCAGAGAAGAAAGAAGTCTTTGAAGTTCCTGAAGTGGTTTTCAATAGATTCCCAGAAACAGCTACTTCTAAATTGCCAGAAGTCAAGAAAACTGTTAAAGGAGAAAAGAAAAAAGAAAAATCAATTCCTGTTGATAAAAGGGCTCAAAGTCCAGTCATTTCAGAAAAGAAAGCCTCAACACCAGCTGTTCCTGAAAAAAACCCTGTTGAGAAATCAACATCTCTACCTGTTGAAGCTGTCAAATCCAACTTTTCATGGGAAAAGGAGCCAGTTAAATCCCAAGCTTCTTCTATTCTAGATATGATTCAAAAAAGAAAAGAAGAGGATAGAAAAAAGGCTGAATTGGCAAAATTAGCTACTGTTTCTCATGAGCAACCTAAAAATAACATTGTTGAAGCTTTGAAGAGTAAACAACTACAAGACACAAAATCTGTTAATGGAAACAAAAATTCTTCAAATGTCGGTAATGCTTGGTTGAATGAAAATTTCAAAGCCACTAGTCCTATCAATGATGAATTAAGAAAGTTAGAAAAGAAAAAATCAACACCAGAACCAGAATATGATAACAAGTCTATTGAAGAACAAAAGAAACTATTAGAACAATTTGGATCTAAAAACTCCCAAGAAGATACTGAATGGGTCACTGTTGATAAATCAAAACAAAGTGCAGAAAACACTGAAAAGAATCCTTGGAATAATGAAGAAGTCAAGCAAAATGGTAATACTACATTGCAAAATGTGAGCAAGAAAGCTTCTACAAAAGATTCCAAAAATCTGATTGATCATATTCAAAAAGTTTCAACATCTAACGGAAAAATCAAAAAAGCTACTATGCCAGAAACTTACTTATCATCATCCATCCCTGTAGCTAAAACCAATAAAGCACTATTAGCAGCATCACAAAAGACTGCTAAGACCAAAGCTAAAGCTGCGGAATTAGATTTTGATGCCAAGTTCATTGAAGAACAGAAAAAATTGTTCCAAGAAATGGAATTGAAAAAGAAAGAACAAGATGCAAGTTGGGTAACTGTTGACAAATCTAAGCAACAAATCAAACAAAAGAAGGTTCCTGTGGTTTCCAACGCTGTTCCATCTGCTAATTTAAGCCCAGACAAGTTAAGAAAAATACAATCTCAACCTGCTTCTAAGGGACTTTCTGCCAGTAAAACTTCTAAGCCTACTCCTTCAAAAGAAAATAACAGTGCTTCTATAATTCCAAAAGGGAGTCAAAAGGAGTTTATTGTCTGGTGTGAAAAGAACTTAGGTGATAGTGAGTTTTTAAAGATACTATTTTCCATTGAAAGATCAAATTCTGAATTCTTCATTGATATGGCCAATTCATCAGGAATGAATACTAGACCAGTTGACAAAAAACTAGCCAACGAATTTTTCGAAATTAAAACCAACTTTGAAAATCAATCTAAATTCCTATTTTGGAACGAAGCTATAGATTTAGCACACCAAGATGATGGAGGGTGGTCTTTTCAAACTGTTAAGAAGAAGTAAATTATAATGTAACAATATATATAACGAAAAAAAAAAAAAGCCATTATTTTAGTTTATTTTGAACTTTTGAATCATAAAAAGCAACTCTTCTCTTGATAGCTTCGTTAAAGCATACGTTTTGACAAATTTCCACAAATCTCTGAGGATTGTTCTTGCTCTTAGTTAGTATGGTATATTCTCTTACACAGTCTTCAATCTCCAAATCAATCAACTTGAACTCTCTTTCGTATCTTTCGTAGAAGTCTTCACCCATTGATCCCAATTTGTATAATAAATCAAATGTTTGTTTGGTTTCTGTCAACTTGATTTTGTATCTTATGACTGATGCACCTCTATGGATTAATGCAGCAAGTAGAGCATTTTCATCAATCTTATCCGATCCGTTGCTTGTTTTATATTGTTTTTCTTTGATAGCATAATAAACTTCTCTAGGTTTATAATTGTCTTCAAAAATAGATGGTGTTTCTATAGATTTTTGTTGTTTCTTATTAGAAACATACTTTTGTAAATACATCAATGAAAATAGTAGGAGAGACACATATATGATAGGTGTGAAAATCGATATCTTTTTATATTGTGTAGCTGTTGTATCAGCTCCATTTTCAAAAGTAGACCCGTTAAAGCTTGAATTATTGAAATTTGTACCGTTTTCAAAGGTTGTATTGAATGACATTGTTTATGGAGTTTAGGTGTATCCTTTATCTTATATAGTGATCACCTTAAAGTTATTAGTTGTAAGCAGTTATATTCTAGATATTACTACATGTGAACAAAAAAAAAAAATACTAAATACACACTCGGCGTAGATTTCAAAAATTTTCATACTTGGTCGCGTGTCATGACAGCGGATCACGTGTTCTTCAAGATTATGTCTCCAATTGAATGTCCCTCCCAAAGGCAGCTTTCTCTGGCCATTGATCTATGTAATAACACCATGAATACAGATATTCATACCCTAGAAGGTCGCCCAAAAACAGCTTCTGAACTAGGATTTTTGTTATCAAGTTTCAGATTCGCTATCTATAAAACTACGCAACTGTATTTAAGGCATCCCCTGAAACTTTTCAAACCGGTGAAATATGATACACTTTATTTCCTCAGAATTATAGACAACCACCAATCAGCAGTAGATAGCAGAAGATTCTCATCAAATAGGCTGCTGAATAATATAATACAAAATAATTCGTTGTGTGTGATATACAGAACAATAAAGATGTCAGGCCTTAAGACTGTGTATGACAAAATTCTACCCCCATTGGTTGCTAATACAGTATCCGGAACGATTTTGTTCTCAACATATTTAACTTTGGATAAATTTCAGCTTTATTCTTCCTTTAGTAATGGGGTTTTAGCAGGCCTTCTCAATAACGCTGTCAATACACCTCTTGAAAACTTCTATAATAATAAGATTTTAAACAATGAAAAAGAGATTATTGAAATACACAAGAAGAACAAGTCTCTGTTGAAGTACATTTACAAAAACATGAATAAAGAATCATTAATGAATCACAGTCCAAGTGCTAAATTTTTGTTTCCTTATGTTTATCTAAAAGAAGGTCTTTCATATGGAGTATATTTTTACGTTTTTGAAAAGTTTAGAAAAGATAACGGAAACATGTGGAATGTATTGAAATCAGGTGTTTTAGCAACTATATCACTGCAGATGATAAACCACCCAATGAAGAGATTAGATGCGTTTAGTCGACATCACAGTATAACAGGCTTGAAACAATTTTTTATAACACTAAGAAATGTAAGTGTCATCAAAAATAAATCATATTTCAATATTTTGTACAAGAATTTTGTCAATGATTGCTTTTACAAACTGCCATCAATGACTGGTACTTTGATTCTTCTAGATTACCTAAGATCTATAACTGATTAATTATATAGCAATATCAGGTATTTAACCTATTTTCACTGTTCTCTCGGATTTAAGACTTACACTCACGTGATTTTCTTTTTTTTTCATATAATTAAATCCGATGACATCTATAATTTTTCTTAGTAGCCAGTTTTCTTCTTCCCATTAGTTAAGTGATCTATACGTTTATTCAGCTTGTAACCACCTTTAAAAAACAAAAATTTAAAATTTAATCACTAAGGAAACCAAGAATAAAATATTTGGCAAAAAAAAACAACATAAAGACTAGTCATATTTAAAGTTATAAACCTATGTTGTTGAGATTTAGAACAAATGACGGAATGGTCAGAGTATCTTGTGAACAACAAGACACTTTCAGAAAGGTGTTTGAAGAGCTAATAAGCAAAAATGAAACACAAAAAGCTAATATTGACATTCATGAAACAGTCATTAATCAAAAAGATTCAAGTGTTAAAGCATTTGAAATAATTGATTTGACAATTGAAAACTTGGGCTTTCAACATGGAGATATAGTCAATGTGAACTATAAATTCAAGGAGCAAGCTATAGATACAGTGAAAGTTCCTATAACTGCAGACAAAAACTCTACAAACTTATCAAACTCTATTAAAAATTTGAATTTAAACTCGTTATCCAAACTTAAAGAGTTGCCAGTTGATGTAAAACTGTCAGCTCAAGATGGTTTGGTTGAGAGAAAGATAAACCCATTGTTGTGTAGACATGGAGACAAGGGTATGTGTGAGCATTGCGCTTCTATACCATGTTATGATGCATCGTACCAGCAAGAAAGAAACTTTAAGCACTTGTCTTTCCATGCCTACTTAAGAAAACTTCAAGATTCTCAATTCAACAATCATTCAGCCAGTGTCCCGAAACTTTTGGAACAACCAGATTTTAGAATTAAACAGTCATCGACATGCCTTCATGATCAGTGGCCAAAGGGTATTTGTTCAAAATGTCAGCCATCAGCTATAACTTTGCAGCAACAAGAATTCCGTATGGTTGATCATGTGGAATTTTTGGATTCAGATACAATAAACAGCTTTGTTGATGCATGGAGACAAACTGGTACACAAAGATTTGGTATTTTGTTTGGTTCTTATGAAGAATACTCATCCGTTGCTGATGACAAAGATATGACACAAGTACCACCATTAGGGATCAAGTGTCAAGTTCAACAAATTTATGAGCCTTGGCAAAGCGACGAATTGGATGGTTTGAAATTCAAGTTTGAAGAAACATGTGATGATTTAAAAAATATTGTAGAGAAATTCCAAATTGTTGATAATCTGTATCCAGTTGGATTTGTCTTTACAGACTTAACAGATGCAGGAAAAGGGGATGGATCAGTTTTATGCAAAAGACATCAAGACTCATATTTCTTGACTAATTTAGAAGTTATTCAAGCTGCCAAGTGGCAAAACTTGTTTCCAAACGTGTGTAAAAATAGTGAAGAAGGATACTTTGGATCAAAGTTTGTAACATGTTGTATTTCTGGTAATTTGGAAAACCAAATTGATATTACTTGTTATCAAATTTCTGTAAAAGGAGAAGCCTTAGTCAATGCCGATTTCATAATGGGAAGCACTAATCCATCAATGTTGTATTTGAAAGAAACTGATGATACAAGGTATGTTCCTGAAATATTTTTTACCAAAAAAAATGAATATAACTTGATGGTGAAAGAAAATGCCAAACCAGCTTTTCCAGTGGAATATTTGCTAGTGACCTTAACACACGGGTTTACAACAAAGAGTGATCATCAAGAAAAAAGATTCATTACTAATGACACCAGTTTTCCATTTGAAAATAGAGAATTTATGGGGTTCAAACAAGACCACTACGAATTGAAAAAGTACTTAGGAGATTTGATCTACGGAGAAGATTTGATAGAACTAAGACGGAAGTTATCTAATTTTCACCTATTGAGATTCATAGGAAGCTTGGATATACTAAGCAATGAAGAGTGGAAGCTATTGATAAAAGCAGCTTGTTTGAATCTTGACACTGACGATGAATTTACTGGTTCTTTATTGATGTTGATACAATCTCCTGGTTGGCAAACTTTGGTAATAATTTTACAAGATAGTATATAAAGTGTCAGGGGGGTTTAATCAATTCCACTACTCACGCGCAAACGTTTTTTTTTTCCCTTTTTGGGAAAAACAAGTATAGATAAGAAATTGTTTAATGGAAAGGCGGCAAAAATATTCCCGTTTTTAGAAAATTCCCTATTTCGATCATTTTATCCCAATTTGGTCTGCCGCTTTTTTCTGCTTTTTTTTCTTTTCTTTTTTTCTGGAATGTTCTCGCTCAATTGGGTTTTCACGAGACAACACACATATTTCTGCTTCCCCCTTTGGTTACGTTTTTTTTTTTGGCTAAGGCTCGTGGTTCCACTCCAGGGTATGAAAATTTTTCAAAGCTTTTTTTAAAATCTTATAGCATCATTATAATATAAATAAAGTCTTATAGAAGGAGATATTGATACGGTGTTTAAGGAAATAACAGAAGAATAACCCAATTAAAAACCTTATTTAATATTTTTTTTATTCAATATTTCAAATAAAAATGAGTGCTCCATTTGGTTTAGATTTTGGTAATGACACTTCTGTCTTTGCCGTTGCTAGAAACAGAAACATCGATGTCATTGTTAACGACGTCTCCAACAGATCCACCCCATCCGTTGTTGGTTTTGGTCAAAAGAACAGATTTATTGGTGAAACCGGTAAGTCCAAGGAATCTTCCAACATCAAGAACACTGTTGGTAACTTAAAGAGAATCATTGGTTTAAACTACGATGATGTTGATTTCGAAATTGAAAAGAAATTCTTCAACAAAACTAAGTTCGTCAAATTAGAAGACGGTAAGATTGGTGTTCAATGTAGATTCAAGAACGAAAACGTTACTTTTTCTGCCGTTCAATTAGCTGCTATGTACTTAGACCACTCCAAGCAAATCATTGAAAAGGAAACCAAGTTAGTTATCAAGGATGTTACCATTGCTGTTCCATCTTGGTACACTCAAGAACAAAGATACGCCGTTGAAGATGCTGCCAAAATTGCTGGTTTAAACCCAGTCAGAATCATCAACGAAATCACCGCTGCCGGTGTTTCTTACGGTATCTTCAAGCAAGATTTACCAGCCAATGATAAGGACACTGAAGCCAGAAACGTTATCTTTGTTGACATTGGTCACTCTTCTTACTCTGCTTCTGTTGCTGCTTTCAAGACCGGTGAAATGAAGATTTTAGGTGCTGGTTTCGAAAAGCACTTCGGTGGTAGAGATTTCGATATGGCCATCACTAACCATTTCATTGATGAATTCAACGCCAAATACAAGGTTGACTGTAGAGAAAATCCAAAGGCTGTTTACAGATTATTGACTGCTGCTCAAAAGATTAAGAAGGTTTTATCTGCTAACCAAGCTGCTCCATTCAACGTTGAATCTGTTATGGATGATATTGATTTCTCTTCTCAATTAACCAGAGAAGACTTAGAAGAATTAGTTGCTCCATTATTACAAAGAATCAGAGTTCCATTAGAAAACGCCTTAGCTCAAGCCAAATTAACCATTGATCAAATCCACTCCATCGAATTAATTGGTGGTGCTTCCAGAGTTCCATGTTTGAAGGATTTCATTGCTGCTAACTACAAGGAAACTGCCAGAACCTTAAACTCTGATGAAGCTATTGCCAAGGGTGCTGCCTTCATTTGTGCTTCTGCTTCTCCAATGGTTAGAGTTAGACCATTCAAGTACACTGATGTCTTAACCGGTGATGTTAACGTTGACTTCGGTGATGGTGAATTCAACCCAGTCTTCACTGCTGGTTCTCCATACCCAGCTACTAAGTTAATCACTGTTAACAAGAACGCTGATTTCAAGATCACCGTTCAAAACTCCAAGAACGAAGTTGTCTCTGTCTTCGACGTTACTGGTGTCCCAACTGAAGGTGTTGAATTAAAGATCAAGGTTAGAGCTGATCCATCTGGTTTAATTTCTGTTCCATCTGTTTACTTCGAAACTGTTGAAGAATACGAAGAAGAAGATGTTGATGAAGAAGGTGAAACTATCAAGACCACCAAGACCAAGACTCACGAAACTCAATTAAAGGTTGCTCACTCTTCTCCGTATGCTTTAACTGAAGAAAAATTAGCTGAATTAACTGCTTTAGAATTAGAATTAACTGCTGCTGATAACTTAGTTATGCAAACCGAAGATGCCAAGAACACTTTAGAAGAACACATCTACTACTGTAAGGACAAGGTCTCCTCTGAAGAATGGAAGCCATATGCTTCTGAATCCGAATTAGCTAAGATAAAGGAATTAGTTGAAAAGGCTGAAGAATGGTTATACTCCGAAGATGGTGAAGATGCCAAGAAGGCTAAATACGTTGCTAAATACGAAGATATCACTAGATACTCCAACTTAATCAAGGGTAGAAAGAAACAACAAGAACAAGAAGCTTCTTTAGCCAAGAAAGAAAAGGAAGGTCAAGATAGAATGGCTGCTTTACAAGAACAAATGGCTAAGGCCAAGGCTGCTATGGAAAAGGCTCAAGCTGCTGGTGATGACAAGGAAGAAATCGGTGATATTAACATGGATTAATTATAAATTCATACTATTGTTAAGATTTATATATGAATGATTTAAAACACACATTTATTACAAGAAAAAAAA
>ERZ794949.5-NODE-5-length-80312-cov-15.793538_pt1 | contig 80312 bp, 76 predicted proteins | sample MGYA00511363_ERZ794949 | MGnify/ENA primary metagenome ERZ794949 (study PRJEB30137, sample SAMN04331402) | food metagenome | isolation source: T1 must sample point D1 replicate B | place: Australia: South Australia ...
GATCATTGGCATGGGCCGTATTAATCATTCCAACCATGAGTTTAACCCGTGGGTATTTCCAAGGTTTCCAAGATATGGCACCTTCTGCGATTTCACAATTTGTTGAGCAGCTATTTCGTGTTATTTATATGTTATTAGCTGTGTTCTTTATTATTAAAGTAGTACACGGTAGTTGGGTTACTGCTGTTTCCCAATCGACATTTGCGGCGTTTATTGGGTCAGTCGCTGGATTATTAGTCTTAGGTTGGTACTATTTTAAACGTCGTCGTTATTATCGTTCGTTGGTTAAGAATAGTAATGATAGAATTCATGTAAATGCTAATAAATTATATGTAGAAATCATTCAACAAGCTGTACCTTTCGTTATTTTGGGTGCCGGAATCACTATTTTTCAATTGATTGATCAATTTACATTCTTTAAAATAATGCATGTTGCGACAAATGATTCTAATTTAGTTCTTAACCAGTTGTATGCAATATTTGCTGGTAATGCCAACAAGTTAATAATGATTACCATTTCACTTGCTTCTGCAATGGCAATCACAGTTGTTCCTTTATTATCCGAAGCATACACAAAGGGTGATAAGAAGGAAATCAGCCACCAAATTTCAAGTGGTTTTGTATTATTCTCATTCGTAATGATTCCAGCAGCGTTAGGGATGACAGCTATAGCAGGCCCATTGAATCGTGTCTTTTATGGGACTAGCAATGGTGCATTATCAGCTAACGTATTAGCATTCTCATCCATTATTTCTATATTCTTTGGATTATTCACCGTTGTGACTGCGATGATGCAAGGAATCTCTCAAAACAAAGTTGCCGTAAGATATTTTATATACGGAATTATTGCTAAAATTGTTTCACAATTTCCAATGGTGTTCTTCTTCAAGGAATTCGGCCCTTTAATTTCTTCTGCAATTGGGTTCATGGTTGTAAATGGATTGATTATTAACTCATTAGATCGTCAATTCAAAATTAGAAGTGATAGGATGCTAAACCAAATTAACTGGATTGTGTTATTCTCACTTGTAACCTATCTTGTTGCTTTAGCATCTGTATATGCTGGAAATATGATTATTGGAATATTTGCTAATCCATACACAAGTATTGGTAGTTTGTTTGTTGTAATAGTTTCTACAGCTTTAGGTGGAATGGTATACGTTTACCTTGCACTTAAGAGTAGAATTGCCGATACAGTTATTGGTAGTAAGGCCACATCAATCCGAAACAAATTGAGTATTAAATAAGAACTGAAAGGATTGGTAATGAAGATGAAAAATAAAGACATATTTATGCATCCGTTAATCGCAATCTTATTAGCAATAACCAGCGGTGGAATTGATGCCTACACCTTCATTGAACAAGGTGGGGTATTTGCTGGATTACAAACTGGAAACTCAATTTTATTTGGGATTAGTTTGGCTAATCATGAATTTGATCAATCTTTGAAGTACATTTTCTCAATTATTTTCTTTTCGCTAGGAATTGTGATTATCAAGGTAATGCAAAGAAAACTGGACTCAATTAATATACGAAAAGTGATAATCATGTTTTATGAAATTGTGGTTATTATGATTGTTGGTTTACTAGTTAAAGATACCTCGTCAGTTTTAATCGTTGGACTGTTATCGTTAGTATCAGCTGCCCAGTTACAAGAATTCAAACTGCTAAAGGGTAATCCATTTAATCCACTTATGATGACCGGAAACATTAGCAAAATCGCTAATAATGCTTATTTAGCATTGGTTGATCATGATAAAAAAGCCCAATCACTATTGATGGATACCATCATGGTAATTACAAGTTTCATTTTAGGAACTTTCATCATTGGGATTGTCGATCATTACCTAAATGCTTATTCAGTACTAGTATTAATTATTCCTTTATCATTGGTAATAATTTTTAACTTTATAAATCGAAAATAAAAAAGACGGAATCGATTATGATTCTGTCTTTTTTTCGTTTGCTTTCATGAATTCAGGGATGCGTTCAATGATTTGGGTAGGAAGAACGACATATTGGTTCTCAGCTAATTTATCTGCGATTGCGCTGTGAGCATATACTGCAGATAAAACTGCATTAGTTGTATCTGAGAATTGTGCCACAAACCCGGCAATCATTCCAGCTAGAGTGTCACCCATACCACCCGTTGCTTGTGCAGGGGTACCACCAGGGTTAACCCAGATATCATCTTTACTATATACCTTGGTATGGTGAGACTTAACAACAACCGTAGCGTTTAATTGTTTGACCGCTTTTTGATTATTTTCATCGTTTTGGTCACTAATTTTAATGCCAGATAATCTTTGCCATTCCATTTGATGTGGTGTGAAAATAAGCTTTGCATCTGGCAAGTCAATGTTATGGTTGGCGATAAGTGTGATGGCTGAACCATCAATAATTAATTTTTGTGTTGGTTGGATGTTATTAAAAACAGTCTTTAAGATTGTCAGACTATTTTCATCAGTTCCAAGGCCGGGACCGATTAGGACAATATCGAATCCGCTAAGCATTGATTTAATGCTATCTAAATCATTAAAGTCTACAAACATTGCTTCAGGAATGTGGGTATGAAGACTAGAAAGATTAACCGAATCTGTAAAAGTAGTTGTTAATCCTGCACCAGAATAGACACAGGCTTTAGAAGCCATGATAATGGCACCGCCAAAGTTATTAGTTCCACCAATAATACCAACTCGTCCAAACGTTCCCTTATGACTATTATTGGGGCGTTTAATAATGGTCTTATCAACGATGTCAGTTGAAATTTCTGTCATATTAATTCCTCCTAACGCTTTATCTTCAGTATATCACTAAAAATTTGGGACTTCATTGATGTGTTTTTATTAGATTATGCTAAAATATATGGAAAGGTAAAGGAGGATTTCAAAATGATTAATTGGGATAAATTAGCTCAAGACTACAAAGAAGATTATCTAAAGGATTTAGCTGACTTAATTTCTATCGATAGTGAAAGAAATGATAATGAGTCTACTGATGAATTTCCTTTAGGACCTGGTCCAGCTAAAGCATTAGTAAAGTACTTAGAAATTGGTAAACGCGACGGTTTTACTGTCAAAAACTTGGATAACCTAGTTGGTTACATAGAATACGGTAGTGGAGATAAGACATTTGCTATTTTAGCCCATGCTGATGTCATGCCAGCCGGTGAAGGATGGGACAGCAATCCATTTGAAATGATGATCAAAGACGGTAAAGTATTTGGTCGTGGTGCCTCCGACGACAAGGGACCTGGTTTGGCAGCATACTATGGTCTAAAGATGATGAAGGACCAAGGAATTGAACCTAACTGCAAGATTCGATTTATTATTGGTACCGATGAAGAAAGTAATTGGACTGGAATGAAGCATTACTTTAAGTTAGAACCCGAACCTGACTTTGGGTTCTCTCCAGATGCTCAATTCCCAGTTATTAATGGTGAAAAAGGTAATACAACATTTGAAACTACTTTTGGTACTAACCAAGAAGACACAGCTGATTACTACTTAGCTAACTTCGATGCTGGTTTAAGAGAAAACATGGTACCAAGGGATGCTTTTGCTGATGTTAAGACTGTATTTAAAGACCAAATGGCAGAAGAATTCTCAACATTTATGCAAGATCGTAAACTAGATGGTGGTTCTGAAATCACTGAAGATGGTATCAAATTACACTTAATTGGTAAGTCAGCACACGGAATGGAACCAAGAAACGGTGTTAATGGGGGAACATTCCTTGCTAACTTCCTACGAGGCTATGATTTCTCTGGTGATGCTAAGAACTTCATTAAGTTTGTTGCAGAATTCCTACATGGTGATTCTCGTGCAAACAGAATCGGTGCTAACTACACGGATGAAATCATGGGGGACTTAACAATGAACGTTGGTATTCTAAAGTTCAACCCAACTGATGGTGGTTTCGTTAATACTAACTTCAGATATCCTAAGGGTATTAGTGTTGAAACCATTGGTGAACACCTAAGCCAGGCTGCTAAGGTAATGGATGGTACTGTTAAGAACACAGACGACATGGTTCCTCACTATGTTGATCCAAAAGACCCAATCGTAAACAAACTAATCAATGTTTACCGTGAACGTACTGGCAAGACTGAAGCTCAACCACAAGTTGTTGGTGGTGGTACTTACGGTCGTATGATGAAGAGAGGGGTAGCATTCGGTGCTGAATTCCCATGGACTGTAAACACAATGCACCAAGCTAATGAATACCAAGTTTTAGATGACTTGATGTTAGCAATGGCAATTTATGGTCAATCAATTTTTGAACTAGGTACATTAGAAGATAACTAAACACAAAAAAATCCCAAATCATTATGATTCGGGATTTTTTATTATCTGATTTTTTTAAGTTCTTCATCAATCATGTTTAAAACGATGTCGACGTTAGCATCTTCTGATAGGTCATATTTTTGAAGGTCAATCTTCATCTTAGGACTCTTATCGTATTCTTCATACCATTGTTTGTAGGCTGACCACATGTGATAATAATATTCTTTTAACTTAGGATCGTTATCGAATTGTTCATAGTCACGGCCGCGCATTTTAATTCTGTGTAGAATGGTTTCAAAATCGGTTTCAGCATATACCATTAGGTCTGGAGCTTTTTTAGGAAGTTGATCTAATTCGCCCATCATTTTGTCCAATAATTCTAGGTAAATCTTCAATTCCATGTCTGAAATATTACCTTCAGCATTATTCTGTTTTGTGAAAAGGGCATCTTCATAGATTGATCTATCTAAGATATTGTTATCATCTGATAGCGCCTTTTTAATCATTGAAAAACGTTTGTTTAAAAAGTAAATTTGTAATAAGAATCCATATTGTTCCGGATTGTTATAGTACAAAGGCAAAACAGGATTTTCACCAACTGGTTCGTAGAAGGCCTTAGTACCTAAATGTTTTGCGATTTTACCGGTCAAAGTTGTCTTACCAACACCAATCATCCCTGCTGTAATTATCACCATATTAACTCCTCATTTTTGAAATAGTAATAATATTTTATCATATTTTAAAACCGAACTTAATATCAAAAAGAAAAACCCAGGCATAAAAATACCTGGGTTTGTTGTTATTTGTTATTTTTTTGTTCTGAAAGTAAATCACGGATTTCACCTAATAGGATGTCAGTCTTGGTATCCTTAGGAGTAGTATCGCGTTTTGAAACTTTGTTGTAAGTTCTTACAATTAAGAATACAACGAAGGCAACAATCAAGAAGTTAATAACATCGTTGATGAAACTACCAACTCTGAAGTGAGCTGAACCCACTGAGAAGACGATTGATGATAAGTTCATTTTACCCATGAAAATTCCAATTAAAGGATTAATCAAGTTTGAAGTAAATGACTTAACGATGGTTGTGAATGCTGAACCAATGATTACACCAACGGCTAAATCTAAGACATTACCTTTAGAGATGAATGCTTTGAATTCTTTAAACAAATTGCAAACCTCCTTTCACTATGTAACTACATTTAATACTAACATAAAAAAATATAAAGAATTACTTAAATCTGTATACTTAAGATATTTTTAGGAATATTATGAAACTACATAAGGGGTGATACGAGTGAATTATAGAAAAACAATTTTTGCGACACTAAGTGCCTCTGTTTTATTGGGAACAGCATTTAATTACAACGTTGATGCTCAAGCTAAAAAAACGGTACATAAGGTTAAGATTCATAAAAAGGCCAAAGCTAAATCTAGTTCAGCGACTTCAAACTTTGCGATTATTCTAAAAACAAGGAGTAATAGTAAACTAGAAAATTATGTTTTGACCAAGCATAAGAAGTTCTTATCTACCAAACAGTTTGCCAACCGTTATGGACAAACTAATAGAACTGTTGCTGCAATTCAAAAGTATTTCAAAAAGTATCATGTTAAGACTACTAAATATGCAGGAAACCTAGTTCTAAGAGGTTATGGTAGCAATACTAACATTCAAAAAGCGCTTAAGTATAAGCAAGTGAGAGTGAAGGTTAACGGTAAGTTCGTTTACCGTCCAAACCACGAACCAAAAATGAGAGGGAAGCTTCAAAAACATGTTAATGGATTCATGGGGCTAAGTAACTATGATCACGTTAATAGCGATGCTGCTAAGAAAATTAAGAGTATTTCAATGAAGCGTAGCCCTAAGGACTTCATCAGTCGTTACGGTGCAACCTCACTAAAACAAGCTAAACGTGGTAGTAAACATGGAATTGGGATTATCTCATTTGGTGGCTTCAAAAATTCTGACATTACAAGATTTTGGAAGAAGGTAGGAGTTCCTTCAAGTATTAAACGAGTTCACGTTTATAAGGATGCCTATGCCTCAATCAAGTCACAAAGTGATGAAACCACAATGGATATCCAACAAGCTGGTGCAATAGCCCCTAAGTCCCACATCAATGTGTATATTTCTCAACCAACTATCTCTGGCATGGTAGAGAGCTTCGCTAAAGCAATCAGTGCTAACAAGTCTGACAGTTTATCATTAAGTTGGGGAATCAGCGAAGCTGAATTACAACAAATGATGAACGATGGATTCATTCCAAAGAGCTACAATTCAATTATGAATAGCTTGTTATTACAAGGTGCAGCGCAAGGAATTAGTATCTTTAATTCAACCGGTGATAACGGTGCCTATGATGGTATTGAAGGTGGTGTCACTGGATTAACAGTTGAATCTCCTGCATCTTCTCCATTCATCACAGCCGTTGGGGCAACCAGTGTGCCAATCAGCTATACTGTCAACGGCCATAAGGTTAAGATTGATAAGGAACGTGCATGGTCAAATGATTTCTTATACCCATACTTTAACCAATTGAAGCTATACAATAGTGATCAAAATAGTTTCCTAAGCACTTACTTTGCAGGAACCGGTGGTGGTTTCAGTAAGTTCAACCAAACACCTGCCTACCAAAGCAATGTTAGTGGTGTAAATAGTTACAACGCTATTCAATACTGGAACATGGATAGCGGTTATGCAAAACAATACGCCAAGCCAACCCAAACATCGTCAACTGCATCTGGTAGAAACCTACCAGACATTGTGGCAAACGGTGATCCTCAAACCGGATACACTGTGTTATATAACAACCAATGGTTTACAGATGGTGGAACAAGTATCGTTGCTCCTCAAATTGCTGCAGTAAATGCTTTGTTCGCTACTAGAGCAAATCATCGTTTCGGACTATGGAATCCACAATTATATGCGCTTGCTAACAATGGCAACTCACCATTTAACACTTTAGATTCTGATAAAGACAATAGTAACTTGTATTACACCGGACAACCCGGGAAGAAATACAACCAAGCTACTGGTTTGGGAACCGTTAACTACGGTAAGTTATATCAATTAATGAAATAGAAAAAAGCCATCCTAATTAAGGATGGCTTTTTTAGTTATTTATTAGTCTAGTGGTTCATTGATTCGTTCTAACATTTCCTTAGCAATTAAGGCATGCTTTGAATATTTCTTTAATTGATGGGTAGTGATTTTAGTAGCAGTCATTTTTTCAAATGCAGCACTGTAATCAATAGCGACAGTGTCAGCTGGAATCTTAATTGGTTCTAAGATACGCTTCTTGAAAGCATCACAAGAATCTTGATAAGCCTTTTGTAATCTTTCAACAGTTTCATCATAGCTGTGTGAGATTAAAGACTTTGCGAAACGAAAATCCTTACGATTGTACTTGTTACAAATGAACATTACTAACCCAATCATTTTATCTCTTTTTGCTTCTGCCATAATTTCATCTTCTTTCGATTAGATATCGTGTCTATGACTTTATTATAGTATTAAAAATTTATTTTTCTCAAGAAAACAGATTATCTTTATAAATTCTTAATTATTAAACAAGATAAATGAAATTGATGCTTATAACTACTATAATTATTGATAGAAAGTGAATTCAGGAGGATTGAAATGCCAAATCAAGATTATATCGAGGTTCATAATGCTTTTCAAAACAACTTAAAGCACTTAGATATCAGCATCAAGAAGCATGCAATTACGGTTTTTACTGGACTATCCGGTGCCGGAAAGTCATCGCTTGTTTTTGATACTATTGCCGCTAACTCTAGAAGAGAGTTAAACGAAACATTTCCTAGTTTCACGCAACAATACCTACCAAAGTATGGAGCTCCACATGTAGGAAGAATCGACAATCTACCTGTAGCCATTGTGATTCAACAAAAGAAGGTCGGTAAAAATCCACGATCAACACTTGCTACCTACACTGGAATTTATTCATTATTGAGATTATTATTCTCTAGAATTGGTAAACCTTGGGTTGGATACTCAGATACATTTTCATTCAACTTACCTCAAGGGATGTGTGATAAGTGTCAGGGACTAGGTTACATTGATCACATCAATCCAGATAAGGTGATTGATTACGATAAGTCATTAAACGAAGGGGCAATTACATTCGTAAGTTTTGGTCCTGGAACATGGCGTTGGAAACGTTATGCATACACTGGCTTATTCGACAACGATAAGAAGATTAGAGACTATTCTGAAAAAGAATTAAATGATTTATTATATGCACCACAACACCATTTAACTGATGCTCCTAAAGAATGGAAGAAGTCCATTTTGTATGAAGGTGTCATTCCAAGAATCAAACGTTCAATCATTGAAAGTAAAGAAGGAGAACACCATAAGGAAGCCATTCAAGAAATCGTTACTAGAACAGCTTGTGATAAGTGTCATGGGACTAAGTTGAGACCAGAGGTTCTTACTTGTAAGATTAATGGCTGTAACATTGCTGATGTCTTACAAATGGACTTAAACCACGTCATCGAATTTCTAGATTCAATTGATGAAAAACTAACAGTCGATTTATTGAGAGAACTAACTACCAAGATTCAATCATTAATCGATTTAGGTTTAGGTTATTTAACATTGGACAGAAGTACTGACACATTATCCGGTGGGGAAACTCAAAGAATTAAGATTGCTAAGTACATGAATAGTTCATTATCTGACATGGTTTACATTTTAGATGAACCAAGTGTTGGATTACATCCAGCGGATATTAAACTAATCAGTCATGCGTTGAGAAAATTAAAGGATAAGGGCAACACAGTCCTAGTCGTTGAACATAATCCGGAATTGATTCCAATTGCCGACTACGTTGTCGAAATTGGTCCTAAACCGGGTAAAGATGGTGGAAAGATTATGTTCGATGGCAAGTATTCAGACCTGATTAAGAGTGACACCATCACTGGTAAGTTATTACAAGAACCATTGGTATTTAAGAAGGCTAAGGATTTCAATGACACCTTAGATTTAAAGGATGTAAACATTCATAATCTAAAGCATGCCAATGTATCAATCCCATTAAACGCGCAAACAGTTATTTCAGGGGTTGCCGGATCTGGTAAGAGTTCATTAATCCAAGCGGTTAGGGACAAGCTAAAGACCGGCTACATTGATTTAACTCAAGATGCCGTTGGGGTAAACATTCGTTCAACTCCAGCTACTTATCTAAATATCCTAGATGATATTAGAAAGTTATTTGGGGATGCTAACAAGGTTTCACGACAATTATTTAGCTACAATGGAAAAGGAAAATGTCCGTTATGTAAGGGTCGTGGAGTTCAAATTACTAACATGGCATTCATGGATCCTGTTGTTCAAACTTGTGAAAAATGTCATGGAAAACGTTATAGTGACGAAGCACTACAATACAAACTAAATGGTTTAGACATTGCCGAAGTATTGAATCTATCAATTAAAGAAGCAATTAAGTTCTTCAGTGACATTGCCGAAATCCACGATAAGTTAGTTAATATGCAAAAGGTTGGTTTGGATTACCTTTCACTTGGTCAATCACTTGATACATTATCAGGTGGGGAAGTTCAAAGATTAAAACTAGCATTACAACTAAACAAGACTGGTACTGTCTACTTGTTAGATGAACCAACAGCCGGTTTGCATATGAAGGATGTATCAATAATGACTAATTTATTCGATGAATTAGTGGAAAAGGGTAACACCCTAATCATTGTTGAACATAATTTATCTGTAATTAGTAAGTCAGATTGGATGATTGACGTCGGTCCTAAGGCGGGTCGTTACGGTGGTGAAATTCTATATTCAGGAACACCAAAAGATGCTTTAAATGACGCTAAATCAGTCACAGGAAACGCGATGAAAGAATACAACAATGCTCGTAAATAAAAGACGCTAGGCAGCGTCTTTTTGTTTTATACAAATTTATAGCGGTTTTTAGATGATTTCACTGGACAGAAGAGTAGATATGATTATACTTAATAATATTAGTTTGTGTACTATATAAATTTGTATCATTGGTTAAATTGCTATTTTTATGGCCTAAAATCTAAATATTTTGTTACAATAAAATAAGTACGATTAAAAAGTAACTAAAAATTATTAATACATTAAAAAAACAAAGGGGAATAAAACTTATGTGTGGATTTTGTGGATATGTAAATCATAAAGATGTGCCTAACGACACCATTGAAAAGATGGCTAATCGAATTAAGCATCGTGGACCTGATGATGAAAAGTATTTCCAAGACGATAAGGTATCAATGGGATTCCGTCGTCTATCAATTATTGACTTAGCTCATGGTGGCCAACCATTATACAGTAAAGATAAGAAGAAAGTATTAACCTTTAACGGTGAAATTTACAACTACCAAGAAATTAGAGATGAATTAATCTCTGAAGGTTGGGAATTTGAAACTGATGTTGACTCAGAAGTTCTAATTCGTGGATACGAAGCATGGGGTCCAAAACTATTGGACAAACTTCGTGGTATGTACGCATTTGTTATTTATGACAGTGCTAACAACGAAATCTTCGGTGCTCGTGATCATTTCGGAATCAAGCCACTATACTACTACGACGATGGCGACGCATTTATGTACGGTTCTGAATTAAAAGCATTCTTATCAAACCCTGCATTTAAGAAGGAATTAAATCTAAAACTTCTACCAATTCACTTAAGTTTTGAATTTATTCCATCAGCAGAAACAATGTTCAAGAACGTTTATAAAGTAATGCCTGGTACTTACTTCATTCACCACATTGATGAAAAGAAGACTGAAACACACAGATATTACAAGTTCAACTACGATCACATTGATGAATCACAAACCGTTGAAGAAGATGCCAAGAAGATTGAAGCAATCGTTAAGGATTCTGTAAAGGCCCACATGATTGCCGACGTCGAAGTTGGTAGTTTCCTATCAAGTGGGGTTGACTCAAGTTACGTTTTAAATGAAGCTTCAAAATTAAAACCAATTAAGTCATTCTCACTTGGATTCAACGATTCTAAGTTTAGTGAATTATCATGGTCAACTGACTTTGCTCAACAAATCGGTCAAAAGAACACACCAATTAAGATTACTGGTGATGACTACTTTGACTTCCTACCAACTATGATGTACTACATGGATGAACCACTTTCAAATCCATCAGCTATTCAATTATTCTACTTAGCTCAAGGTACTAGTAAAGAAGTTAAGGTTGCTCTATCTGGTGAAGGTGCCGATGAATTCTTCGGTGGTTACAACACTTATCTAGAAGCAATTCCTTTTGAAAGATACCAAAAATATGTTCCTGGATTTATTCGTAGTGCACTAGCTAAGATGGCTACTAAAATGCCTCGTTTCCACGGCCGTCGTTTCTTAATTCGTGGTGCTCAACCATTAAGTGAAAGATACTACCGTGTTAACTACGTATACAACTACGATGACAGAAACAAGTTGTTAAAGGATCCATCATTGAACGTTGATTCAGGTGCATACTCAAAATACATTTTTGATGAAGTAGCTGACAAAGACGAAATGACTCAAATGCAATACTTTGACATCAATGCATGGTTACCATTTGATATTCTACAAAAGGCTGACCGTATGAGTATGGCTAACTCTCTTGAAGTTAGAACTCCATTGGTTGATAAGAAGGTTGCTGAATTTGCTGCAACTATGCCAATTAAGACTCGTATCAACAAAGAAGGTACTAAGATTTCACTTCGTAAGGCAGCTGAACGTGCATTACCTGACAAGGTTGCCATGAAGGAAAAACTTGGTTTCCCATCACCAATCGCATCATGGATCAGAGAACCTAAGTTCCATGAAAGAATTGTGAGAGCATTTACTTCTGACGTTGCTGAAAAGTTCTTTAACACTGATGAATTGTTAAGAATTCTAAAGGAACATGATGAAGGTAAATCAAGCATGCAAAAGATTATGACACCTTACCTATTTATTCTATGGTATGAAGTATACTTCCCAGAAGATACAAATGCTGATACTATTAAAAAGGTACAACTACAAGCATAATTTTTAAATCTTGATATAAGGAAGTAAAAACAATGGCTCTTGGAATTGATGAAATAAAGACAATATTAACTGAACATGGACTAATACAAGAAATTGTATCAGGTGAGGATGTTTCATTTGATGAAGTAACTTACGATTCCAGAAATGTTAAACCAAATACATTGTTCTTTTGTAAGGGTAACTTCAAACCCGAATACCTATCGATGGCTAAGGAAATGGGTGCAACTGGTTATGTTGCTGAACAAAAGTATGATGAAGGTAATGGCTTAACTCAAATCATTGTGAATAACGTGCAAAAGGCAATGTCTCTAGTAGGCGCTGCCTTTTACTGCTACCCTCAAAATGATTTGTTTGTTATTGCTTATACCGGGACTAAGGGGAAGACAACATCTTCTTACTTTGCTAAAAGTATTTTAGATAACGCCAATAACAACAAAACAGCATTAATTTCTACAATTGACACTGTTGTTGGGAATCAACCATCACAACGTTTTAAGTCACATTTAACCACTCCTGAATCATTAGATATTTTTAACTACATGAGACAATCAGTGAATAATGGAATGACTAGTCTAGTGATGGAAGTTTCATCACAAGCATACAAAAAGCTGAGAGTTTACGGACTTCATTTTGATGTGGGTATTTTCTTAAATATTTCACCGGATCATATTGGTCCAAACGAACATCCAACATTTGCTGACTATCTACATTGCAAGGAACAACTAATGGTTAATTCCACACATTGCATTATTGATGCAGACACAGATTACATGTTAGATGTCTATGAAGCAGCTAAAGCAACTACTGACCCAGATAAAATTTACCTATTCAGTAGAAATAAAAAAGAATTTAAAGATGTACAAATTGATTTCAATTTCTCAAGCATCTCAGATACAATCGATAGAAATGAAATTAGAGTTGTCGCTAATAGCCAAAAAGCTAAGAAGATGAATGTCGAAGATGACTACAAGATTGGTGTCGTTGGAGACTATAACGAAGCTAATGCAATGTCTGCAATTATTGCTTCTGCATTGGATAATGCTAGAGCACAGGATGCCAAAAAAGGATTGAAAGATGTATTTGTTCCAGGAAGAATGGAATCGTACAAGTCCAATCATAACGGTACAATTTACGTTGATTATGCCCATAACTACGCCAGTATGCATGCACTATTAGGATTCTTGAAGAGCAATAACCCTGATGGCAAGGTAATTGTGGTAGTAGGAAGTCCTGGTAATAAGGGACTAGATCGTAGAGAAGGTTTTGGAAAAGCTTTAACCGAAAGTGCAGATATCGCATTTTTAACTTCTGATGATCCTGCCTTTGAAGATCCAAAAGATATTATTAACGAAATAGATTCTTACATTAATCATGATAAAGTTGACGTTCATATTGAACTAGACAGAAAAATGGCTATTAAAAAGGCTATTCACGCCGGTGATAATAATGCTATGATAGTAGTTGCTGGTAAAGGAAGAGATCCTTACCAAAAAATCAACGGCGTAGATACTCCATACGAAACAGATCCCGTCGTGGTACAAAATGTTTTGAGAGGGATAGATAATGAGTAATTTAGAATCTAATTTTACAGTTGTTCTATTAGGTAGTGATTTCAATGCTTATGGAATGGCTCGTTCATTATACGAAAAATACAGAAAACCCGTGAAGGCATACGCTGAACAAGCACTTGCACCTACACGTTTTACAAAAATTGTTGATTTAACTTTGATTGATGGATTTAGTGAAGATCCAAAATGGATTGAATCAATGAAAGAACTTAAGAAGGAATATGCATCACATGAAGAACCAGTTATCTTAATTGGTTGTGGTGATGGTTATGCTGAATTAATTTCAAAACATAAGGATGAACTAAAAGACGTTTTTGTTTGCCCATACGTTGATTATGATTTAATCAAGAAATTAAACAGTAAAGAAAACTTCTATAAGTTATGTGAAGAATACGATTTGCCATATCCAAAGACAAAGATTATTTCTAAGAAAGACTTTGAAAGTGATGAAAAGATTGAACAACCATTTGGTTATCCAGTCGCATTAAAACCTACCAACAGTGTTGAATGGTTGGATGTTCACTTTGAAGGCAGAAAGAAAGCATTCATTATTGAATCACAAGATGAATTTGAAGATATAATTGAAAAGATTTATACCAATGGATATACTTCTGATTTGATTCTTCAAGACTTTATCCCTGGTGATGACAGTAACATGCGTACTTTAAATACCTACGTCGACAAGAACCACAAGGTTAAGATGATGTGTTTAGGTCATCCATTATTGGAAGATCCATCACCAGCAGCTATCGGTAACTACGTAGCAATCCTTCCAGAATATAACGAAAAGCTATATTCAATGGTTCAAGGATTCTTAGAAAAGATTAATTATGTTGGTTATGCTAACTTCGATATGAAATACGATACTCGAGACAATACTTTCAAACTATTTGAAATTAACTTGAGACAAGGTAGAAGTAGTTTCTTCGTTAGTTTAAATGGTTACAACTTAGCTGATTGGGTTGTTAGAGATTATGCATTTGATGACTTATCAGATAAGGAAACGGTATACGCTAACGAAAATAAAGATAATCGTTACCTATGGTTAGGTGTTGGCGAACAAGTCTTCAAGAAATATGCTAAGGACAACGCAGATAAAGAATTTGCTCTTCAATTAATCAAGAAGGGCCAATACGGTACTACTTTCTGGTATAACCGTGACAAGAGCTTTAAGCGTTGGTTATTAGACATTTGGATTAAGCATAACTACGCAAAGAACTTCAAACGTTACTTTAGCGAAAAATAGGGATGATAAAATGAGACATTTCTTTTCAATTATTGGTGGAATGGGAACAGAAGCTACCGAAAGTTACATTCATTTATTGAATCAACGAACGCCAGCTAGTAATGATCAGGAATATTTAAATTATATCCTTGTAAATCATGCGACTGTCCCAGACAGAACCAATTACATTTTAGACAACACTAAACCAAACCCATTGATTCCGTTAAAGGAAGACATTAAGCAACAATCACAATTAAATCCTGATTTCTTTGTGATTCCATGTAACACTGCTCATTTCTTCTTTGATGAATTACAGTCAGCAACTAACGTGCCAATTTTGCATATGCCAAAAGAAGCCGTTGCTGAAATCAGTAATTTGTATCCTAATGCTAAAAGAATCGGTTTGATTGCTACCAAAGGGACCATTTTCGATGGTATTTATGATACAGAAGTGCAAAACGCTGGTTATGAAATTGTAAAACCAACTGAACATATTCAGGAAGAAACGATGGATTTGATATACAAATATGTCAAAGAACAAAATAAGGTTAATAAAGAACTATATCATCACATCTTGGATGAAATGAAAAACGAGATGGACTGTGATGTAATCATCTTGGGATGTACTGAATTATCTGTGGCTGAAGAACGTGCTTCAGATCACGATTACCCAGTGATTGATGCTCAATCTGTTTTAGTTGATCGTTCAATTGAATTAGCTTTAAAGAACAGAGAAAAAGACATCGAATAATTCGATGTCTTTTTTTATATTACATTATAGATGGTGATGCCAATCAAAGCGATGATGACTATGATTAGGCCAATCACATTGAAATTAATAAGGTGATTTTGTTGTTTGTTTGTATAGTTTAATTCTGTTAGACCACCAAGTAGGATGGCTAATACATCAGCAAATATTGCGGTGTAGAAGCGATGATCCGAAACTCGAATGGTGATAACGATTTGCGTAATCAGTATTAATATATATATTACTCGACTAGCAATTAACCATTGGATGATTCTCTTAACGGAGACCCTGGTGATACCAATTATGGTTACTGCTATATAAATAAATAACATTATTAGTGTTAAGCTAGCCCACATAACATCTCCTCCTGATAGTTATTTTATCATAAATAATCATAATAAAACTTGAATTAAAATATTAGAGTGATAGAATGACTACAACGTTAAAGGAGGTATGCTTTATGACAAGAAAAATTGGTATTATTGGAGACGGGAACGTTGGTGCAGCGGTAGCTCATCATATTGTCGTTTCAGGAATTGCAGATGATTTGGTCATGATTGATCACAACGATGCAAAGGTGAATTCAGATGCATTAGACTTTAGAGATGCAATGTCTAATCTTAAGTTCCATACAAACATTGAAGTTAATAACTACGCCAGTTTAGCTGATGCAGACGTTATTATTTCAGCGGTGGGTCACATGGAATTAATTAATGCTAATAAGGATAAACATGACCGTTTTGCTGAGTTAACAGCTAACGTTGAAGAAGTAAAAGATGTTGCAAAACACATTAAAGAGTCAGGTTTCCATGGGATTATTATTGTAATTACTAATCCAAACGATGTCATTACCTACCTATATCAATGCGAAACAGGTTTTGCTAAAGAACGTGTTATCGGAACTGGGACACTTCTAGATTCCGCTCGAATGAAGAGGGCAGTTGCTGCTAAACTTAACATTGATCCTCGCTCAGTAATTGGTTACAACCTAGGTGAACATGGTAATTCTCAATTTACTGCATGGTCAACAGTCCAAGTATTTGATAAGAGTATTTTCGAATATGCAGAAAAATATAATATTGATTTAGATGAAATCGATAATGATGCTCGTATGGGTGGATTTACGGTTCATAGCGGTAAGGGATACACTAATTTTGCTATTTCAGCATCAGCTGTTAAGTTAGCTGAAATTGTATTACAAGATGCTAAAACAGAATTAGCTGTCTCGAATTACCGCGAAGAATACGGTACATACCTATCTTATCCAGCAATTATTGGAAGAAATGGAATTGAAAAACAAATCGATTTAGATCTTCCTGAAAAGGAACAAAAACAACTACAAGCTTCAGCAAATTATATTAATCAAAAAACTCGCGAAATCACTGATTAATCAGTGATTAGGAGATATTAATATTTTCTAAAAAAATACCTTGATATTAATAACGCGTTTTGATATTATCAATATCGCGTTATTTTTTATTAAGGAGGCAAAAAGATGGCTGAACCAAAAGAATTACAAATTGGCGACCACGTTTCTGCACCTAGATTCGGTTATTTAAAACATGATTTTGCTGGAACAATTGAAAAAATATATGAAAATTCAGTAATGGTCTTTATCGACGAACACCATGAAGAAGATGGCATCGTCGTTAATGAATATAATAAGCGTGCGGTTGTTAGCAAGAAAGTTGCTAAACCATCAAAGAAAAAAACAGCTTAACAAACTTACCAAAAATTGTAACGTGTGATATAATGTTTTTTGTATCTGCGGGTATAGTTTAGTGGTAAAATATGAGCTTCCCAAGCTCAGGTCGCGGGTCCGATTCCCGTTACCCGCTTTGTCGCATAAACCGACAGATACCGTTCGATAATAAAAGACTAGTAGACATATTCCATTAACAAGCGACATCGGATTTGGTGAGAGCCGATGATTAGGGTATGTTGAATTCGCACTTTTTAGAATTATGATTAATTTAATAATAAAGCGGATATTTTATATCAAATAGAGTGGTACCGCGGGTTATTCCGTCTCTTACAATTATTAATATTGTAAGAGACTTTTTATATATTTATGGAGGTTTTGGATAATGGAAAACAAAGAATTAGTTTCTAATGCTCTATCTAAAGCGTTGGACAACGAACTATCTGTAGAAGACATTCTACCAAAAATTGAAAGACCTAAAGATTCAAAAATGGGTGATTTAGCTTTCCCTACATTTATTTTAGCTAAAAAGTTTAGAAAGGCACCTCAACAAATTGCTGCTGACGTAGTAGAAAAGATTGATCAAAGTTCATTTGACCATGTTGAAGCTGCTGGACCATACGTTAACTTCTTCCTAGACAAGTCTAACTTCAGTGAAGACGTTCTATCAGCTGTATTAGACCAAAAGGAAAACTATGGTCAAAATGAAGATGGTAAGGGTGGTAACGTAACCATCGATATGTCTTCACCAAATATTGCAAAGCCTATTTCAATGGGTCACTTAAGATCTACTGTTATTGGTAATTCTGTTGCCGAAATCCTACGTAAAAATGGTTACAACCCAATTAAGGATAACCACTTGGGTGACTGGGGAACTCAATTTGGTAAGTTAATCACTGCATACCTAATGTGGGGTAACGAAGAAGACGTTAAAAAAGATCCTATCAATAACTTAGTTAAATACTACGTTAAGTTCCACAAGATTGATAAGGAACAACCTGAGCTAGATGATGTTGCTAGAGATTGGTTCAGAAAGCTTGAAAATGGAGATGAACAAGCTACTAAACTATGGAAATGGTTTAGAGAAGTATCACTTGAAGCCTTCGGTGAAATCTACGACAAGTTAGGTATTACTTTTGATACCTACAATGGTGAAGCTTTCTATAATGACAAGCTACAAGACGTTGTTGACTCACTACAAGAAAAAGGTTTATTAAGCAAGTCACAAGGTGCTACAATCGTTGATTTACAAAAATACGATTTAAACCCTGCATTAATCTTGAAGAGTGATGGTGCTTCACTATACATCACTAGAGATATTGCAACTGCAATTTACCGTGACCAAACTTACCATCCAGCTATGAACCTATACGTTGTTGGTTCAGAACAAACATACTATTTCAAGCAATTGAAGGCTGTATTAATGGAAATGGGTGTTCCTTCAGCTAAAAACTTACACCACATTCCATTTGGCCTAATTACCGTAAATGGTAAGAAGTTATCAACTCGTTCAGGTCGTATCATTCTATTGGACGAAGTATTGAACGAATCAATCGCAATTGCTAAGAAGCAAATTGCTGAAAAGAACCCAGATCTTCCTAACAAGGAAGAAGTTGCTAAAGAAGTTGGTGTTGGTGCCATCGTCTTCGGTGACTTGAAGAATGAAAAGATTAACAACATTGACTTTAACTTAGAAGATCAATTACGTTTTGAAGGTGAAACTGGACCATACGTACAATACGCTCGTGCACGTGCCGAAAGTATTTTACGTAAAGCCGGTGACATTGATTTATCGAAAGTTGACAAGAAGCTTAATGATGCAGAATCATGGAACGTTATTAAGTTACTAAATGACTTCCCAGCAAGAGTTAAGATGGCTTGTGATGAATTTGAACCTTCAGTTATCGCTAAGTACTCATTAAGACTTGCTAAGTCATTTAACAAGTACTACGCTCACACTAAGATTTTGGATGATGATGAACAAAGAGATGCTCGTTTAGCATTAGTTAAATCAGTATCAATCGTTCTTAAAGAATCACTAAGATTACTTGGTGTTAAGGCTCCAGACGAAATGTAATTAAAAAAAGCAGGTTTAACAATTAGTTAAATCTGCTTTTTATTTTACCAATTAGAGTTGATTTGGGTTAAAATAGTATTAATATCATCATCAGTGAAGGAGTAATCATACTAGATGAAAAATGATAAAAGAACAAAAAGTGCTTTTAAAAAGATTTGGCACAGGTACCAACTAACTCGTTGGATTATCGTCATGTTTTTATTACTATTTTTTGTAATGAGTGCTTATTGCACATTTGTTGCAAAGACCACGCATGTTCAAGACCTGCAATCATCTTTGGAACAATCTACCGTAATTTACGATGGTAATAATAAAAAGGCCGGTAAAATCTATTCACAAAAAGGAACATACGTTGGATTTAAAGATATTTCACCGAATATTCCAAACGCAATCCTATCAACTGAAGATAGAAACTTCTACAATGAACACGGTTTTTCTGTTAAGGGATTTGGCCGTGCGATGCTATTAATGATTAAGAACAAGATTATGCGTCGTGACTACATTAGTGGTGGTGGAAGTACTCTTACTCAACAATTGGTAAAGAATGCTTACTTAACCCAACAACAAACTTTCAGCAGAAAGTTAAAGGAACTATTCTTATCGATTCAAGTTGAAAATGTATACAGTAAGAATCAGATTTTAACTATGTACATGAATAACTCATATTTCGGAAATGGTGTCTATGGTGTCGAAGATGCATCAAGACGTTATTTTGGAATGAATGCTAAGAATTTACCCGTTCAAGATGCTGCTGTGATTGCAGGGATGCTAACTAATCCGAGTGCATACAATCCTGTTGATCACCCTAAGTTGGCCCTGGATAGAAGAAACGTTGTTTTGCAATTGATGGCTGATAACAATAAGATTAGTCAATCAGAAGCAAACAAGCTAAAGAAGACACCAATTCAAGTAAAGAATACCTACCAATACAAGGATGGTTATAAGTACCCATACTACTTCGATGCTGTAATTGATGAAGCAATCAATAAGTATGGATTATCCGAATCTGACATCATGAACAGAGGATACAAGATTTATACAACGCTAAATCAAGATCAACAAAACAGTATGCAAGATGATTTTGCTAACGATAGTAACTTTCCAAGTAACGCTTCCGATGGTACTAAGGTTCAAGCTGCTTCGATTGCTTTGGATCCAAGTACCGGTGGAGTTACTGCCGTGGTTGGTGGACGTGGCCAACACGTATTCCGTGGATACAACCGCGCAACCCAAATTAAACGTCAGCCAGGTTCAACCATTAAGCCACTAGCTGTTTACACACCAGCTTTGCAAAATGGTTATAACTACAATGACATGCTTCAAAATAAGAAGACATCATATGGTTCTAACAAGTACACACCAGAAAACTACAACAACGTATATACAGGAACCATTCCTATGTATACTGCTTTAGCGCAAAGTATGAATGCACCAGCTGTATGGTTGCTTCACAAGATCGGTGTAGACAAGGGTTATGAATCAGTTAAGTCATTTGGTTTACCTGTCCAAAAAAAGGATAAGAACCTTGCATTGGCTTTAGGTGGTTTATCATCAGGTGTATCACCACAACAAATGGCTGGAGCTTATACCGCGTTTGCAAATGAAGGTAACATGACTACACCTCATTACATTAGAAAGATTGTTGATTCATCAGGAAATGTAATTGTTAATAATGAATCAGTAACTTCTAAGAAGGTAATGTCAAAAGATGTGGCTAATAAGATGACTAGTATGATGCTAGGTGTCTTTGATAACGGTACTGGTGTATCCGCTAAACCAAGTGGATACTCAATTGCCGGAAAGACTGGTAGTACTGAAGCCGACAACACCGGTGACTCGGATGCTACAAGAGATAAATGGATTATTGGATACACACCAAAAGTGGTTGTTGCTACCTGGGAAGGTTTCGATAATACCAACGCCGGACATCACTTGGAAAACTTAAGTGGTACCGGAGTGGGACCATTGTTTAAGACCGAGTTGCAACAAATCTTACCAACTACTGGTAATAATAACTTTAGTGTCAAAGACGCCGCTTACATGGATTCACAAGAAAAGAAGGCCAACAGCTCTTCTGATTCTAGTTTCTGGGATAGTGTTTCTGACGGTGCCAACCAAGTATCAAAGAGTCTTGGAAAAGGCTGGGATAATTTAAAGAAGAACGCAAGTAATTGGTGGAATGATGCCAAGAAATTTGTTGGAGACTAAATTGACCAATTAATATAAAACGTCGTATCATTGTTATTAAGTGATACGACGTTTTTAGTTAAAGGAGTAGTTAAATTGAAATTTATTCATGCCGCTGATTTACATTTAGAGAGCCCATTTAAGGGTTTGAAGAATGATGAAACTCCAAATGGATTATGGAAACAAATATATGAATCTACCTTCAAATCCTTTGAAAGAATCGTAAATGATGCCATTGAATACGATGTTGATTTCGTATTATTGGCCGGTGACTTGTTTGATCGAGACAATCAAACCCCTAAGACTTATGATTTTTTTCAATCGCAAATGCAAAAGTTAAATGAACATAATATTGATGTATACATGATTTATGGAAATCATGATTATTTTGATATGCAAAAAGAATCGGTATCATTCCCAGATAACGTTCATGTCTTTGGTAACGAAGTTGAAACCAAAACATTTACTTTAGATGGTAAAAAAATAGCCATTACCGGTTTTAGTTATGCCAATAAATGGATTACAGACAAGAAAATTGACGAGTATCCAGTGAAAAATGATGTAGACGTGCAAATAGGGATGCTACACGGTGGTTTGGAACAAACAGGGGATCATTATGCTCCATTCTCGTTAGATGACCTTATAAGCAAGAAATATGACTATTGGGCATTAGGTCATATTCACAAACGCCAACAACTAAACGAAAACCCACCGGTATTTTATTCTGGTAACATTCAGGGAAGACATAAAAACGAACCATGCGATAAGGGATACCTATTAGTTGATGATGAAAGTGGAAAGCTGGAAGCACAATTTCATGCCACATCATTAATCGATTGGTTAACACTTGATTTAAGTATGGATTTTGTTGATGTTGAAAGTGCCAAAAATCATATTCTACAAGTTTTAATGGGTAATAAGTATGAAAATATGCAGCTAATTAGTTTGAACCTTATCTTGAATAACCCAATTTCTGATGGTCAAAGACAGGACTTAGAATATCGAGTTACCAGTGCGTTAAGTAAGGACTATGAACCAATAAATGCATGGATTTATGAAATTAATGTAAGATTGAGCGACAATCAAAAGATGTCATCAATTGACCAAGACATTTGGGATGAGGCACAGGAAAAGGTGTTCTCTGAAGATGAAATCAGTTCCGTTTCTAAATCATTACGTAAGTATGATTTTATTGCACAACATTTGGATGACTCCAAAGAAGACTTGATGGAACAAACAAAAATGAAACTACTAGGTGGAAAGGAGGATACGGATGAAGATTAATAAGTTAGAAGTGCTAGGTTACGGTAAATGGCGCGACGTATCCTTTGATTTTAATGATGACAACCTACAAATCATATTTGGTAACAATGAAGCAGGGAAAACAACTTTGCTCAGCCTGATTAAGGGAATTTTGTTTGGTTATGTCGATGGACGCGGAAGTGCATATGAACAATATATTCCGCGTGACACTAAATCATATGGTGGGAAACTAACAATCACCACCGATGATAATCGTCATTTTATGCTAACTAGAATTGCTGGAACCCATGGTGGAGAATTATCAATTTACGATATTGACAATGATATGCAAACCTCAAATGACATTCTAGAAAAGATTTTAGGCCCCATTGATCGAGATACCTTTGAACAACTATTTTATTTCGGTGATTTAGATATTAAGCAAATTTCTAAGTTGAGTAAAAATGAATTAGTTAGTCGCATTCAAAAGGTTGGGTTTGTCGGAAGTGACCAATGGTTAGAATTAAGAGACAGGTTCGACAAAGAATCAAAGGACTTATACGCACCCACCGGTCGTAAGCCACCTTTGAATCAAAAGCTTAAAGAATATGATGATTTATTGGATAAGATTGCTGAAAGTAAGAATAGTTTAAATGACTATAACCAATTGATTAGTCAAAAGAATGTTTTAGAAGCATCCATGAATCAATCTAAGGAAAAGGTTAGTGAGTTTGAAAAGAAACTAACTCAGTTAAATCATTTCAAACAGGTTTGGCCAGTGTATCAACAACTTTCATCTTTAAATCAAAACAAATTTGAATTCAAAGATGGATTTGCTGATGACGATGTTAAACAATTTAATGAATTAACCAATCAGCTATTTTTAATCAATCAACAAATCGATAGTATCGAAAAATCTATTAACCAATTAAACTCTTCAATGAACAACGATGATGATTTGAAGAATTTCAATGATTACAAGACTGAAATTGATAAACTGGTTCAATCATTCTCCAAAGTGAATGAACAAATCAATCAATTAAGCGTTAACCAATCAATGATCAACGAAATTAATCGCCAAGATAGTCAACAAATTGTTGCTAGCAGGGATGACATCGTTGCAATCGAAGGCATTAAACAACAACTTGCTGAACTTCAAACAAGAAAGCAAAATCCATCTAATAGTTTGTCTGTTATTGGTTTAATTGGTGTAGTTATTGGAATTGCAATGCTTACCGTATTACCAGGAGCATTAAAACTGGCTGGAATTATTGTATTATTGATTAGTGGGATTTATACCGGATCCGTTAAGTTTAAGAAAAACGAAGATAGTAATTCTGATCAAGAGCGTGACGCATTAAATAATCAATTAGTGGATTATGGCAATAAGTATTCCTTTAATGCCGAAAATGTTGATGATTGGTTATCAGAACAAAAGTATTTAGCTCGTAAGAATCAAGATAATAATCAAAAGGCTAAGTATGAAGAAGAAATGAATCAATTAAATGGAAGTCTAAAAAAATACTTTGCTGAATGGCAACGAGTATTTAGTGGCCTTAACATTAATGATTCATTTGATAATCAACTGTCACAAATTCGTACTTATCTAAATAAGATGAATGAAGAAAATGCGATTAATTTACGAAATAATAATCAATTGCAAAACTATCTACAACAAAAATCATCATTAATCGATAAACAAATCCAGTATAATAAGGACTATTCTGGATTCTTGAACATTAGACAAGTCGATAATGGGGATGAATTCAAAGAGATTGTGGAACAACAAAGAAATCATTCAATTAAAGCGGCTCAGCTACAAAACGTTAAGGATCAAATCACCGATGACGACGTAAAGGTTTTAGATACTTTTAATGACATAACTGAATTGGACAATCAATTGAATGCAGCGGATGCAGAAATGACTACTGAAAAACAATCATTACTAAGTGCATCCCAACAATTAGAAAGTTTAAACATTCAGTTGAAACATGTGATTGCTGATGGAACCTACAATGAGCTTGTTCAAAAACAAAGTAACTTAGAAGCAGAAATCAATGAAATGGTTGATCAATGGATGAGCATGAAGTTAGCTAATTCCTGGATTGATGAATCGTTGAACATTGCGACTGCTGATAGAATTCCGTTGTTCGAATCCAAGGCAAAAGAATTCTTTGCAATCCTAACCGATAATAGATACACAGGAATTACTTACTATAAGAGTAAGTTAAAGGTAACTAGGAATGATAAGATTCAATTTGATGCAGGAGAACTATCTAGAGGAACAATTGAACAATTATATCTAGCATTGATTTTGTCACTTTCTGTGGTTTTCGGTAGGGACTATCGTTTACCATTAATCATCGATGATGGATTAACTGAGTTCGATCAACAACGAACAGGTAATGCAATTAATCTATTAGACAATATCAGCGAATCAATGCAGGTGATTTATGTTACTTGTGATTCAGATATCTTAAAACTAGTAGATGACAAAGCAGTACTAAATTTAAATGAATACTAAAAAAAAGACTCCAGAAAATTCCGGGGTCTTTTTTATTTAACTATTATTTGCTGCTTGATGAACTAGTTAAGTATGATGATAGAATGTTTTGTAAGTCCTTATCCTTAATTTCAACTCCACCATTCTTAAGAACCTTAGTTACAACGTTCTTTAGAGTAGTACTGTCACTTAACTTAGAAGTAGCAATTTGATCCTTTAAATCATCGATGTGGTCATTGTATGAACCCTTCTTAGGGTGGTTAACCATTTGGATGATTTGGTATCCGTATTGAGTCTTAACAGGTGTTTTAGTGTATTCACCGTTTGATAGCTTGTAAGCAGCTTTTCTAAATGCTGAATCGATGCTTGAGTCAGTGTTATCAAATGGAGCTAAACGACCAGATTTGTTCTTGTTTGAAGTGTCTTTTGAATACTTTTTAGCAAGATCTGAGAACTTCTTACCGTCATTAAGTTCTGAAATAACCTTTTCAGCAGTCTTCTTGTCTGAAACTAGAATTTCATTAACAGTAACTTTTGGTTGGTAGCTCTTGAATTGTTTCTTTAGGTCAGCTGTTGAGTATGAAATGTTAGCTCTAACGGCTGCTTTTAGAAGTAGGTTAGATTTTAGTTGGTTCTTAAAACTAGTAGTAGTTAAGCCTTGTTGTTCAAGTAAAGTTTCAAATTCTGAACCGTATTGACTCTTGTATTGGTTGTATTGAGCGTTTACTTCCGATGAAGAAACCTTGCTACCATATTCCTTGTTCAATACCTTGTCTAAAATCATTTGTTGTAGAACTTGTTTACCGTTTGAAGTGTTCTTCATGCTGCTATAGTATTCGCTTTGAGTAATCTTACCACCGTTAGTAACGGCAACAGTCTTATCACCACAGGCAACTAATGAAACACTTAGTAATGCACCGGCAAGTCCAACTAGAACTTTTTTATTCATAATGTAATACACATCCATTTCTTTATTTTATCTATCATTAACTGATAGTCTTACGTTAACACATAGTAAATTCTATCACAAAAAAACTTAAAAAATTTTTAAATTTATTTGGTGAGATTATTAATTCTTTGGTTAATTAAATCTACGTGCGGATTGATTTTGAATTGATATTCATCAATATCTCTTTGCATAGCTTCAATGGTAGGCTTCGACTTGCTAACTTCATCCTGTAACTTGGAAATATTAGCAGTTAGCTTATTTTTTTGATCTAAAACGTTTGAAACGCCATTGATTTTATCCTTAGTAGATGAATAAATACTGTTGGCAAATTCTTTTGGATCACGTTTAGTAACAACTAGATAAGCGGCCAAACCAGCTGCAGATAATCCTAGTAACTTTAGCATTGATTTAATCATGCTTATTCCTCCAATGAATTAATAATATTTGCTTTAATTTGTTCAAAAGCTTCTTCATTGTACTTATCTGAGTTGTCTTGAAAGCTCATAGAGAAGCCATCGTTTTCACTATATCTAGGAATAAGGTGGAAATGTGAATGGAACACAGATTGATATGCCAATTCACCGTTGTTATTTACGATGTTCATTCCTAAAATGTCTGGAGCTGATTTTTGAATCGCTCTAGCAATCTTAGGAATTCTTGAAAATACTTGTTCCGCAAGCTTTTCATCATATTCGTAGATATTAGCAACATGTTTTTTTGGCACAACTAAAGTGTGACCAGGTGTAGCTTGTGAAATGTCCAAGAATGCTTTCACATATTCATCTTCGTAAATAGTGTAGCTAGGAATTTCACCATCAATTATTTTGCAGAATACACAATCACTCATATTATTCTTCCTTTCTTTGATATTACTGTGATTATATACATATTAACATAAATTAAGCTTAAAGGGACTTGTGATATAATTGACGTTAATAAATTTCATAGGGGTGATATTCCGTGTCATTAAAAGTGGATAATTTAGTGGGTGGATACTCACGAATTCCAGTACTAAAAGATGTATCATTTGACGTGAAAGATGGAGAATTAGTAGGCTTAATCGGTTTAAATGGTGCAGGGAAGTCAACCACAATCAACCATGTCATTGGATTGTTAAGACCATTTTCTGGGTCAATTAAGATTAATGGGATTGCAATGCAAGATGATATCGAAGAATATAAGAAACAAATTGCATATATTCCGGAATTCCCGGTTTTATATAAAGAACTAACCTTAAAAGAACACATTGAAACTACCATTAAGGCTTATGAACTAGACGAACAAGCTGCATGGGAAGATGCTAACAAAATGCTGAAGATGTTTAGACTAGAAAATAAACTTGAATGGTTCCCGGTTAATTTCTCAAAGGGAATGCGTCAAAAGGTGATGATTCTTTGTGCATTTATCACCAATGCCAATCTATTCGTCATTGATGAACCTTTCTTAGGTTTGGACCCGGTCGCAGTAAATGACTTGCTTAACTTAATTGAAGAACAAAAGAAAAAGGGCAGCAGCATTATAATGTCTACCCACGTATTAGATACAGCTGAAAGATTTTGTGATCGCTTTGTTTTGATTCACAATGGGCAAATCAGAACAGAAGGAAATATTCAAAAGCTACAAGATGAATTTGGCAACAAAGATAGTTCCTTAAATGATATTTACTTGAAGCTTGCAAAGGAAGAATCTAATGAATAGTCTTTTTAATCAACGTTTGCAATCCCATTTCACGCAAATGTCTAAGTATTTAAGATATGTATTTAATGATTTCTTTGTGATTGCATTAATGTTTATCATTGGTGGAATTGGCTATCAATATGCGATGTTTATTAAACATCTTCAAGCAGGCCAATGGTGGGAACAACTAGTCTTAGTAGTTGTTATATTATTTGTTATTCAACTAAATAATTTGGTCACTTTCGTAAAAAGAGCCGACTTTGTCTTCTGGTTACCAAAGGAAAAAGAATTCTTTGCATTCCTACGTAGTGGCTTAAGATATTCGAAGTCTTTAGCAGTCATTGTCCAAATTATGGCATGGTTTGTCATGATTCCATTTATTGAAAAGGCGATGGTAACTACTAACATTTCTGCAATTTTGTTATTTTTAGTAACCATGGTCGTTTTAAAGATGATGATTTTAAACTTTCAAATGATCGATAACTATCATCACAATCATAATCTTTTGAACAATAAAGTACTCTACCGCGTGATTGTTCCATTGGTGGTTGTTGCTTTAGCCACCTATATTAATGTTTATGTGGGTGTGATAATTGGCGTTGCAATGTTGATTTTATCGCATTTATTGGTTGCCAAAATCAAACAGCAAAGCATTGATTGGCAAGTAGTGATTGAAAAAACAGAAAGCCATGAAAATAGTCTTAATCGATTCTTCAATATGTTTACCGATGTTGAAAACATGCAAGGGGCAGTTAGGAGACGCAGCTATCTTGATTCATTGTTCAAAATGTTCAATGGTGACGTTTATTCAGTCCTATATTCAAGAGGAATAGTTAGAGATAAGGAAATTAGCGGTTTATTAACACGGGTTTCTATTCTGGGTGCAATCATCATTGGTGCAATTAAACTAGAATGGATGGCTGTTTTAATCGCATTGCTATTTATTTATTTGATTGTGTTTCAACTTATTCCATACTTTACTAATTTCGAGGATAATGTCTTTATCTCGTTGTATCCTATTAACTTTGATCAACAAGTAAAATCATTTACCAACGTGATTGGTAAGATAATGATTTTAGTGATTATTGTATTGATGTTAGGTTCTATCTTCATGTTTAATTTATTAGGATCGTTAATGTTATTATTGGCGTTAGTGATTGAATGGATTTTATTGATAAAAATATATGTACCAAAGAAAATAAAAAAAGCCAGTTCAAATTATTGATGCTGCTTGACGTAGCTATTAAAAAGCCAGTAAAATAGGTAACAGAATAAAAATAGAACATTTGGCAGATTTAATTAGTCAAAACCTTGGTTTTGGCTATTTTTTATGAGGAGGATAATTCGTGAGAGTTAGAAATAAGCCATGGGCAGACGGTTATATCAAAGATAACCAAAAATATATTGTGACTGATCCTGAAAACTGGATTGGCAAATGGTCACAACGTTTTGAAAAGGAACAACCAATTCATATTGAAATTGGAACAGGAAAGGGTCAATTCATCGTTGAAATGGCCAAAAAGCATCCTGAAGTGAACTTTTTAGGTATCGAAATTCAAAAGACAGTTATTGCAATTGCTTTGAAAAAGGTAGTTGAAGCTGATTTACCAAACCTACAATTGGTTCATACCGATGGTGCTGGTGTAGATACCTTCTTTGGTAAACATGAAATTGATACAGTTTACCTAAACTTCTCAGATCCATGGCCAAAGAAGCGTCATGCTAAGAGAAGACTTACTTCACCAACATTCTTGGATAGTTATAAAACAATTTTAAAGGAAGACGCTCCTGTCGTTTTCAAGACCGATAACCGTGGCTTATTTGAATACTCTGTAATCACTTTCAATAACTACGGAATGTATTTCGACTTATTATCACTTGATTTACACAATAGTGAATACATGGAAGATAATGTTGAAACTGAATATGAACACAAATTTAGTAGTAAAGGTCCAATCTACAAGATTGTTGCTTACTTCAACAAAAAAGAAGACTAATTAATAGTCTTCTTGAAGTTCGTTAATCCATTTGAATTGATAGTTAGAATTAATTTCAAAGTATCGTTCAATTATTTCATCGTTTTCTAAAACGTTGATAGCACCAACGTAATCTTTATTGTTATTCTTTTTCATAACCCAGCTACCGTAAACTTTGCTTTTGTTTAAAGTATTTTTTGCATGAGTTATTTGTAGGTTAATTTTTTTAATATGTTTTTCTTGCTTAATCTTTTTAGCAACTAAAACACTAGTGCCGATAACTCCAATTGCAAGGGTTGAAACGATTGCATTTTTAGACTTAATGATATATCACATCCTTTTTGTATTAGGATACATTATATTACATTCAAATTTATAATCAAACTGCATCGAAAACAGCAAGAAATAAGTTATAATAAAGAAAAAAATAATTGGAGTGAATAAACATGAAACAATTACCAACAATGAACTTAGCTGAATTAAAGAAGACTGTTAGCGATGGCAAGTACATGCTATTCTTCTCAGCTGACTGGTGCCCAGATTGCTCATTCATCAAGCCAGCAATGCCAGAAATTGAAGCAGAATACCCAGATTACAAATTTATCGCAGTTGATCGTGACCAAAACATTGATTTAGCTGCTGATTTAGCAATCTTTGGTATTCCAAGCTTTGTTGCATTCGAAAACGGTGAAGAAATTGGCCGTTACGTAAACAAAGATAGAAAAACAAAGAAACAAGTAGAAGAATTTATCGATTCTCTATAATAATTAATATGTGGAAGGTAAGATTTAATGTTAATTGCAAGTTATAACCCAAAACAAACTGGTGACATTTTAGTTGTCATCTTGGATGAAGACGCGAAAGAACAAAAGGTAGAACAAATTGGTAATGTTGTCAGAATTTCTGATGTAGAAAACGACCACGTTACTGGTTTTAACTTTACTAACGCTTCTGAAGTACTACCACGTTTAAAGGAAGTAAATGGTGAAGTTACCTTAACTCAAGAAGATTTAAATGCCCTAAACAAGTCATTATCTGATAATGGAATTAAGGACACTATTGAATTGGATACTGATCCAAAGTTTGTTGTGGGATATGTAAAATCTGTTAAAGAACATCCTAAGTCTGACCACCTAAAGATTACTGAAACTGAAATTAATGATGGTAGGACACTACAAATCGTTAGTGGTTCTCCAAACATGCAAGAAGACATCAAGGTAGTCGTAGCCAAAGTTGGTGCAATGATGCCGGATGGACTAATCATTTGGCCTGGCGAATTAAAGGGTGAAGAAAGTAACGGAATGATTTGTTCAGGTCGTGAACTATTAATTCCAAATGCACCACAAAGACCAGGTGCTTTGATTCTACCTAATGATTACCAAGAAGTTGGAGAAGCTTTTGATTTTGACAAAGCTGACACATTATTTTCAAGATAAGTAAGAGGTAGGGGATTTAAAATCCCCGCTATACATAAATTTTTAGATTAAGGATGACGCTTGAATGGAACACTATGACGGACCTGCTTTTTACCGTAAATATAATGTTTTAGGTAAAAACGATGAATTAAAACATAATAATAAGTCTAATAAAAGTGAATCCCGAACTAATAGAGATGCAACTGTAAGACAAAGTAATGATTCTGAAGATTATCCTCTACTTAACAGGGATAATCCAATTGCTAAGAGAGCAGCAGCTTTTAAACCTAGTCATAATTCAACTAGTGGCTCAAAAGTGCAATTCTACCAAAATGAAACTTCTAGCAAATTCAGAAAAATTATGAATCAACTTGATCGTCACAATGAAGAATTAATTGGTATGACAAGTGATGATACTGGAGCTATTGATTTAGATCGAGAAGAAATTAACACTTCAGAAGACGAATCAATTTCAACTAGTCAAGCTGATGCAGTTGATGAACAATCAATTGAACAATTTAATGACATAGAAGCAGAACCATACTCAACACCTTACATCGATAGAAGTAAGGCTGCTGAAAGTGAAACAGAATCCAAAGAAGCAGTTGTGACTGATAGTGAATCTTTTTCTGTGAGTGACACTGTTGCTGATGCCACTGTGACTTCAAGTAATGAAGTCCTACAAAGTGATGAACAAAGCAGTTCATCTAATCAATCTTCGTTTAATAAGTTTATGGGGATGGTAAATCAAGATGCTGATGATCATCTAGTATCAGAATCAGAAAACGATGCTGAAGATGATACTCAAACTCATGACTATTACGATGATGAATCTGATAGTGATAGTTACGCTCCTTCAGATAGTGATGATATTGTGTCTTCACATGCTGAAGTAAATAATTCATCAGTTGATGGAGATACTACTAAATTTGTTTCATCCGATTATGATGTTTCAAACAATGAAGAAGAAAGCGCTGAAATTGATGAAACAGCAACTGAAACAAGTGGTAATGACGATAATGAACACTTTAAAGAACCACATGAAGAAAAGAGAAACATTGAAAATCATGGATTAGGACACTCTTTGTCATCAATCTTGAATCAAGAGCAAAACGTGCAAAAAGACTTGTCTATCTTTAATAATCGTCCAGTTTCGCAATCTAACGTTGCAGAAGATGATGATACATCTAAGGAAGAATATCATCATGATGAAAGTGTTTCTGCTGATTACGATGATAAGGGCTACCAATTCCCATCTATGAATTTGTTAGAACCGTCAGATGAATTTGAAGATGATTCAATGGATGATTGGATTGAAAATCAAGCTGAAATCTTGGATGAAACACTACGTGCTTTTAATGTGGATGCAAACGTTGTTGATTGGACCAATGGACCAACAGTCACACAATTCCAAATTAAGCTTCAACTAGGGGTTAAGGTAAGCAAGATTACCAACCTAACAGATGACTTGAAACTAGCATTGGCTGCCAAGGACATCAGAATTGAAGCGCCAATTCCTGGAAAGACAACTGTAGGTATCGAAATTCCAAATCCAAAACCAAGACCGGTTAGATTATCTGAAGTATTGGATACACCACAGTTTGAAAAGACAGATAAACCACTTACCGTTGCTTTAGGGGTTGACCTAACAGGTAAACCTCAAATGACAGACTTGAGTAAGATGCCTCACGGTTTAATTGCCGGGGCAACTGGTTCAGGGAAGAGTGTGTTCTTAAATAGTTTATTAATTTCACTACTATACAAGGCAACTCCTGCACAATTAAAGATGATTTTAATTGATCCTAAGGCTGTTGAAATGGCGCCCTATGATAAGTTGCCACACTTACTTTCACCAGTTATTTCAGATCCAAAACAAGCCTCTGCAGCTTTGAAATGGTCTGTTAAGGAAATGGATGAAAGATATGAAAAACTTGCTGCAGCAGGGGCAAGAAACATCGAACAATTCAATCAAATGGCTGAACAAGCAGGTGAATACACCAAGAAGATGCCTTACATTTTGATTGTAATCGATGAGTTGGCCGACTTGATGATGGTTGCTTCTAATGAAGTTCAAGACTACATCGTCAGAATTACACAAAAGGCCAGAGCGGCAGGTATTCATTTGATTGTTGCTACTCAAAGACCTAGTGTTGACATTATTACCGGTACAATTAAGAATAATATTCCAACTCGTGTTGCCTTCATGGTATCCAGTCAAGTTGATTCAAGAACCATTATCGATACCGCTGGTGCCGAAAGATTACTTGGAAAAGGTGATATGTTGTACTTAGGAAATGGAGCAAGTCAATCTGCTCGTTTACAAGGTACATTTGTCACTAACGATGAAATCGAACGAGTAACCGATGAAGTTAGAAGACAAGGTGAACCAAAGTACGCCTTCCAACCTGATTCATTGTTGAAGAGCGTAAACCAAGTTGAACAACAAGACGAATTGATGCCAGATGTTTTGGAATACATTTCTAATGAAGAAACAGTATCTACATCAAAATTACAAAGAGTCTTCTCAATTGGATACAATCGAGCGGCCAGTTTGATTGATGAGTTAGAGAAGCATAATTATGTATCAGGTCAACATGGCTCTAAACCGAGAGATGTATATTTAACCGAAAGTGATTACAAAAAGTTAAATATTTAAAAAAGGGGCGCCATATCAGCTCAAATCTGATATTATAAGATTAATGAGAGATAAAAGGAGCATTTAATTATGGATGCAAAGAAAATATATCACTTTGTCGGTGTTAAAGGTACAGGAATGTCGGCAATGGCAAGAATTCTTAAAGATAGAGGATACGAAGTACAAGGTTCAGACATTGATAAATACACATTTACTCAAGTTGGTCTAGAACAAGCTGGAATTAAAGTACTTCCTTTTAACGTAGATAACATTAAAGAAGGTTTAACTGTAATTGCAGGTAACTCATTTACAGATGATCAACCAGAAATCAAAAAAGCAAGAGAAATGGGACTACCAGTATTTAGATACCACGAGTTCCTAGGTGAAATGATCAAGGGACACACTAGTATTGGTGTTTGTGGTGCCCACGGTAAGACAAGTACTACCGGTCTATTAGCCCATGTATTATCAGGAATTGCACCTACTGATTACCTTATCGGTGATGGTACAGGTAAAGGTGTTCCAAATGCTAGATTCTTTGCATACGAAGCTGACGAATACCGTCGTCATTTCCTAGCAACTAGTCCAGATTATGCCATCATGACTAACATTGACTTTGATCATCCTGATTACTACACTGGAATCGAAGATGTTAAGAGTGCATTCCAAACATTCGCTAACCAAACAAAGAAAGGTATCTTTGCTTGGGGTGATGATGAAAACCTAAGAGACATTAAAGCTGATGTTCCAATCTATTACTATGGTACTAGAGAAGACGATGACTTTAGAGCTGTTAACGTTGTTAAGAGCACTTCTGGTTCAGAATTTGATGTTGAATACAAGGGTAAGAAACTAGGTCATTTCCAAATTCACTTATATGGTGAACACAACGTGTTGAACGCATTAGCAGTTATCGCTGTTTCATACTTCGAACACGATAACCTAGATGAAGTTCAACGTGAACTAGAAACTTTCAAGGGTGTTAAGAGACGTTTTGCACAAAGAAAAGTTGCTGACATGACTATTATTGATGACTATGCTCATCATCCATCAGAAATTGATGCAACTATTGATGCTGCAAGACAAGAGTACCCAAACAAGAAGATTATTGCGGTATTCCAACCACACACATTTAGTCGTACAATCGCTTACCTAGATGATTTCGCTAAGAGCCTAAACAAGGCTGATGACGTATACATCACTAAGATTTACAGCTCACCACGTGAAAAATCTGGTAAGATTTCAAGTGCTGACTTAGCAAACAAGATTACTAAGAATGGTGGTTTAATCGAAGCTGAAAACATGTCACCATTACTTGAATATCATGATGCTGTTGTCGTATTCATGGGTGCTGGAGATATTCAAAAGTACGAAAGAATCTACGAAAACTTGTTGAATGATGTAACAAATAACATGAATTAAACACTTGTAGTTTCTTACGATTCTGGTAGAATACTTCTAACACATCGTAAACAAGGAGGTTTATAGATTTTATGAATAACTATGATCAAGCTGGACGTCGTTTAGTAAACGATGCTTTCGGGATGAACAGATTTTTAACTAAGACATATGGATGGATGACTCTTTCAGTATTAATTTCGGGAATTGTTGCTTATCTAATGCGTGGAATGTACCACTCTGGTTTTCACTATGGAACAACTATTGTAGGTTTCATTCTATGGATTGTGTTAGCTTTTGCTACTCAATCAGTTGCTATGCGTAATGCATTCGCTGGATTTATTATGTTAGTGGTCTTTTCAGCATTAACAGGTGGATTATTCTCATATGTATTTATGATATACAGTCCAACTGCAATTGCTGAAGCATTCTTCACTACTACCATTGATTTCGCCATTATGGCAATCATTGGTGTTACAACTAAGAAGAGCTTAGATAAGATTGGAACTCAAGCAATGGCTGCCTTCATAGCATTGTTTGTTGTAAGTATCATTAATATTTTCTTACACAATCCATTATTTGACCTATTCATTTCATTTATTGCTGTGATTATCTTTACAGCATTTACTGCTTATGACAGTCAAAAGATTAAGGAAGCATTTAACGAATATGGTTCTGAAGTATCAGAAAATGGTCTAGCCATTAATGGTGCGATGATTTTATACATGGACTTTATTAACCTATTCCTAAACTTACTAAGCATTTTTGGAATTGGTGACAATAACAGATAATAAAAAAGATGGTGTTTATACAACACCATCTTTTTTATTTTTTATATAATATACTATGCGTGCATGTTAAAATTAAATTATCGAAGAAAACGGTAAGGAGAATTATATGTCTGATAAGAGATTATTATTAATCGATGGAAATAGTATTACTTATAAAGCCTTCTTTGCTTTAATTAAATTAGTAGATCGGTTTACTAATAACGAAGGGGTACATACTAACGCAATTTATGGTTTCAACAACATGCTAAATATCATGTTAGATAAAGTAAAACCTACTCACGTTCTGGTAGCCTTTGATGCCGGAAAATCTACATTTAGAACAGAAATGTACTCTGATTACAAGGCTGGTAGAGACAAGACTCCTGAAGAATTAGTTGAACAATTCGACTACGTAAAAGAACTATTAAAAAATCGTGGTATTAAATATTACCAACTAAAAAATTATGAAGCAGATGACATTATCGGGACACTTTCAAAACAAGCCGATGGTTTGGGATTCGATACAACCATTGTTACTGGAGATAACGATTTAACTCAACTATGTTCAGATAAGACGACTGTATCAATTTCTAACCGTGGAGTTTCTGGTGTTGTAAGATACGATACTGACTATGTTAAAGAAACAATGGGAATTACCCCCGAACAAATTATTGATTGGAAAGCCTTGAAAGGTGATTCATCTGATAACTATTCTGGTGTTACCGGTGTCGGTGATAAGACATCCCTAAAACTAGTTAAGCAATTTGGCAGCGTGGAAAACCTATATGATCATCTTGATGAAGTTTCAGGTAAGAAACTAAAAGAACACCTAATTGAAGATAAGGATGAAGCTTTCCTAGCTAAAAAGTTAGCTAGAATCAATCGTGAAGCTCCAATCGAAATTTCAATTGATGATACAGAATACGAGGGAGATCATATTGATGATTTAATCGCATTTTATCGTCAAATGAACTTTAGAAAATTCCTTAGTGAAATGAACACCACTCAAAATGCCAATATGAAGGATATTGAATACTTTGAAGTTAGTGACGATACATTATCTGAAATTGCTGAACAAGACAGCGGCAAGGTGACATTTTATCTTGGTATGGATGGTGACAACTATCATGATGCTCCATTCATTGGATTTGCTTTAAAGATTAACGATAAGATTTATGTATCAAACGATGTTGAATATCTAAAGAGCAATCAGATTAAACAAATCATTGAAAGCAATGATGTTAAAAAAGATGTGTTTGATGCTAAGAGAACCTATGTTGGTTTAAATCGTTTAGGCATTACATTAAACAACGTTGATTTTGATTTATTGCTATCTTCATACCTATTGGACACAAATGACAATAGTAATGATTTAGGTAAAGTTGCTAATAGTCATGATTATTTTGATGTTCAATCAGATGATGATGTATATGGTAAGGGTGCTAAGCGTGAAATTCCTGAAGGCGATAAGTTATTTAACCATTTCGCTAGAAAGTTAAATGCCATTGATGCATTAAAAGATAAGCTATTCGATGGGTTAAAAGAAAATAACCAATGGGACCTATATACCGATGTTGAATTACCATTAACATTTGTATTAGCTAGAATGGAAATTGCTGGTGTGGTAGTTGATAAAGATGTTCTAAACGAAATGCAAAGCAAACTTTCTGAACGTTTGGAAGAAATCAAACAAAATATCTACAACGATGCTGGTGAAGAATTCAATATTGCATCCCCTAAGCAATTAGGTGTTATTCTATTTGAAAAATTACAGCTACCTGTAATTAAAAAGACTAAGACCGGTTATTCAACTGCAGTGGGCGTGTTAGAACAACTTGCCCCTGACTATCCAATTGTGGAAGCAATCCTTGAATATCGTCAATTATCTAAGATTCTATCAACCTATGTTGAAGGATTATTATCTGATATTCATGGGGATGGCAAGGTTCATACTAGATACTTACAAACACTTACCCAAACTGGAAGATTATCCTCAGTAGATCCTAACTTACAAAACATCCCGGTAAGAACTGAAGAAGGACGTAAAATTAGACAAGCGTTTGTGCCTAGTCATGATAACTACCAAATCTTCTCATCTGATTATTCTCAAATTGAATTGAGAGTGCTTGCATCTATCTCTGGTGACAAAAACATGCAAGATGAATTCATCCATAATGATGATATCCACGCATCGACAGCCAGAAGAATCTTTGGATTGAAGGATAACAGTGAAGTAACTCCTGAACTACGTCGTCAAGCTAAGGCCGTTAACTTTGGAATTGTTTATGGTATTTCCGACTTTGGTTTAGCCAAGAATACTGGAATCAGTCGTAAAGATGCTAAGGAGTTCATTGAAAAGTACTTTGCCGAATATCCTGGTGTTAAGAATTACATGGATGAAAGTGTTGAAAACGCAAAGAAAAATGGTTATGTTGAAACCATCCTTCACCGTCGACGTTATCTACCAGATATTAATTCAAAGAACTTTAACCTAAGATCATTTGCAGAAAGAACAGCAATGAACTCACCAATCCAAGGTAGTGCTGCTGATATCATCAAGATTGCAATGATTAAGATGGAAAAAGAATTAAACAAACGTGGCATGAAAGCCAAAATGTTATTACAAGTGCATGATGAATTAATTTTTGAAGCACCTGATGAAGAAATTGAAGTATTAAGCGAATTAGTACCAAAGGTAATGGACTCAGCTGTTGAACTTAACGTTCCGCTAAATGTTAAGAGCCATTATGGTAAAAACTGGTACAGTTTGAAATAAATTAAGTGAGGTTTAATGATATGCCTGAATTACCTGAAGTAGAAACTGTTAGAAGAGGTCTTACTAACTTAGTGGAAAGTGCTAAGGTTAAGACAATTGATGTATTATATCCAAAAATGATTAATGTTAGTGCAAAGGAATTCAAGGATACTCTAGAAGGCCACACTATTAATCGTATTGACCGCCGTGGTAAATACCTACTATTCAGATTTGATAACGAAATGACTTTGGTATCACATCTTAGAATGGAAGGTAAGTATGACGTAGAACCTGACGGCACTGAGCCAACTAAACATACTCATATTATTTTCCATATGGATGACGACCGTGAATTAAGATACAAAGATAGTCGTAAGTTCGGTCGAATGTACTTAGTTAAAAATGGTGACGAAAAAACTCTTTCTGGCTTAGGTACAATTGGTCCTGAACCAACTGATGAAACTCTAACATTTGATTACATGAAATCAATCATGAACAAAGCTAGAGGAAAGATTAAGCCATTTTTACTAAACCAAAGTAATATTGCTGGATTAGGTAATATTTACTGTGACGAAGTTTTATGGTTGACCAAGATTCACCCTGAAACTCAAACTAACTTAATTACTGATGAAGAAATTGAAGAATTAAGAAAAAACATTATTGCAGAAATAAAAATGGCAATTAAGGGACATGGAACTACTGTTCATTCTTATTCAAATGCATATGGGGAAGCTGGATCATTCCAAAACCATCTACATGTGTACGGTAGAAAAGGTGAACCTTGTGAACGCTGCGATACCTTATTAGAAAAGATTAAGGTAGCTCAACGAGGCACAACATTCTGTCCTAACTGTCAAAGAAAAGTGGTTGAATAATATGACAAGAGTAATTGGTTTGACTGGTGGCATTGCCACCGGAAAATCAACAGTGTCTGAGTATCTAGCAAGTGTTGGATATGAAATTATTGACGCTGATAAAATTACTCACCAGGTTCAATCAAAAGGCAGCAAGGGTCTAGAGGCTATTGCTGCCTTTTTTGGTAAAGATATTATCAAAGAAGATGGTGAGTTAAACCGACAAGAATTAGGTTCAATTGTGTTTAACGACAGATCTAAACTAATTGAACTAACCAGAATCATCGATCCATTCATTCGAAGCGAAGTAATCAGAAGAATTGATGAGACTAAAAATGATGTTGTCATTCTGGATGCACCGACCTTGTTTGAAAATGGTTATCACTTTATGTGTGATGATATTGTCAGCGTTATCTGTGATTTTGAGGAACAGGAAAAGCGCTTGATGGAACGTGATTCTTTATCTAAGGAAGAAGCGGATGCAAGAATTAAGAGCCAATGGCCTTTAAAAATTAAGGCAGAATTGTCCACTTGTGTGATTGATAGTAATGGAAGCATTATGCAAACACGCAATCAAGTGGTAAAATTGTTTAATAACATAGATTAATTGAGGTGAAACATATGCAATGTCCTCATTGCCATAAGAACTCTTCGAGAGTAGTTGACAGTCGTCCTGCCGAAAACGGCCAGGTAATCAGACGTCGACGTGAATGTGAAAATTGTAATTACAGATATACAACATTTGAAAGAATTGAACAAACACCATTATTAGTTATTAAGAACAACGGCAATCGTGAAGAATTTGATCATGAAAAGATTCTTCGTGGAATTATTCGTTCTGCTGAAAAACGTCCAGTGCCAATGGATGCAATGACATCTATCGCAGATAAGGTTGAAAACCGAATCCGTTCTTTGGGCGAAAACGAAGTATCAAGCCAACTAATTGGTGAATACGTGATGAAAGAACTAGTTAACGTTGATGAAATAGCTTATATTCGATTCGCTAGTGTTTATCGTCAATTTAAAGATATGACGGTCTTTTATAATGAGTTAAAAGAGGTATTAGATAAGGACCAAAAAAATAAAAAATAGCGGGGAATTAATATGACAGATCAATGGCGAGAGGTAGATCCTCTATCCAAGTTTATATTGTTGGCAGATGATGATTTATCTGACCTACAGAGAACTTCTTTGGATGTTTTATATCAACCAATCATTGGTGTCTTGCCCTATGCTTTGATTAACAACTTTTGGCGTATGAGTCATGAAAAAAAGACACATCAAGCACATAGTCATTTTGAAACCTTGTCTTATTTGAGTGTCGATATGAAATCATTCTACGATGCCCGCTTGAGATTAGAAGCGGCCGGGTTGATGAAGACATACATCAAGACTAGTGATAAGGTCGAAAAACAATACGTTTACCGTCTGGTTAGTCCACTATCCGTTAATGATTTCTTTATGGATGATTTACTAAGCGTTTCACTATTACAAGTTATTGGTGAAGATAGATATGTTGACTTATACAATGAATTTATCCGACCCGGATTTGATTTATCCGAATATAAAGACGTCTCAAGAAACTTCCTTCAAGTGTTTAATATTCGTGATAGTGAAGTTACCAACACACCAAAGGCAGTTCAACAAGTAAAAAATAGTATTAAGGATAATAGTAATGACGTTAAAGCCGGTCCAGTCACCAAAAAAAGTGATGACTTTGACTTTAACTTGCTATTAGATATGTTAAACCAGTCTTACGTTAATACGTTCGATGTTAAGAAGAATATCAATCTGATTAATTCAGAACATCAGTTGTACGGTATTGATGAGATTGAAATGGCTAAATTGATCGAAAAGGCAACCAATGTTACTAATAACGTCTTTGATCCAAACAACTTTAAGATTTTGGTATCAAGACAATTTCAATCAAATGCTGCTAACATATCACGTGAAGACACCAATGCTGATAAATCTACTGAGACAGATAGTAATGAATTAAATTCTCAGGAAAGACAATTGATTAAGTCGGCTAGTGAATATGCACCAATCGAATTTTTAAACTATTTGAAGAATGCCAAGGGTGGTTATGTTCACAGCAATGAGGAACGCATGATTTCTGACTTGGTTTCTAGACAAATCCTAAAGCCAGAAGTAATCAATATGATTGTTTATCATTTACTAATTGATCAAGAAAAGTCCGGTTTAAATAAGAACCTCTTTGAAGCAATCGCTGATGACTGGTCACAAAACAATGTTACCGATGCAAGTAAGGCGATTACTTTCATCAAGAATAGACAAAAAGAATTAAGTAAACCTAGAAAACCACGTTTCAATAACAATCGTAAGATGACGGTAAAAGAAACGCTTCCTGATTGGGCAAAAGATAACGAAAAGCCAAAGGAATATGGTAAGGTTAACGAAGATAAGAAAAAAGAACTAGAAGCAAGAATTCAAAAGCTTCGTAACAGTAGAAAAGAGGGTAGAGAATGAAAAACTTAAGTGATGAATTTGCAAAGACTTTAAGCAAACCAAAATACAATGAACGTTACCAACAATCAGTCAATGCTGTTTTAAATAATGAAGACGTTAAGTCATTTTTAAACAAGCACAAAGACGAATTGGAAGATGATGTTGTAAAACGCTCAATGTCAAAGCTATATGAATTCGTGCAAGAAAATAACAAACTAAAGAACAATCAACCGACAACAATTCCTGGATATACGCCAGTATTAGTTGTTAATAAGGGATTAATTGATATTTCATACGTTCCTACACAAGAAACTAAGGACAACATGAAGAAGGCCAAGGTACTTAAGAGAATTCATGCGGTTGCCATGCCTAAGAACATTAAAAATGTCACTTTAGATCAATTTGATTTAAGTGAAAATGATTATCGTATGAATGCAATGAGATTGGTTACTGATTTCATCGAGGAATATACCAATACACCTAAGAAGTGGCATCAAGGGATGTATCTATACGGTGAATTTGGTGTTGGGAAGACTTTCCTAATGGCTGCAATGGCCAACGAATTAGCCAAGAATGGATTTGAAGTAACATTGGTTCACTTCCCAAGCTTTGCAGTAGAAATGAAGAGTGCGATTTCCAGTAACTTGGTCGCTGACAAATTAGATGCAATTAAGAAGACACCAGTCTTAATCCTAGATGATATTGGTGCTGATTCTATGTCTTCATGGGTAAGGGATGATATCTTGGGTGTTATTCTTGAATACAGAATGCAAAACTCACTAAGCACATTCTTTACTTCCAACTTTTCAATGAAACAATTTGAAGAAGAACACCTAGCTGTTAACAATAAGGGTGATGTAGAACCACTTAAGGCTAAACGAATCATGCAACGTGTTCACTACTTGGCAAAAGAAGTAGGGATGTTTGGTCAAAATCGTCGCCCACAATAATTAATGCTTGACAATTTAAGCGTGACTGTCGATAATAAAGACAGTTGATAAAAGACATGATTTCAAATCTCGACTTACAGGGAGAGGATACATTTGCTGGAAGTATCTTCATGTTCAGTTTTGAAGTTACCACTTTTATTTTAAATCAGAGGAAAATTCTGAATCGGGTTGTTTCGTTATAGACTATTATGAGGCCTATTTGTTTGTGCAAATAGGTAGAATTCGGGTGGAACCACGTTTATAACGTCCCTAGTATCTATTTATTTAGATGCTAGGGTCTTTTTTGTTTCTATTCGAAAATTACACAAGGGAGTGCTCTATTATGGCAAAGATTTCATTTGAATTTCCTGACGGTAGCGTAAAAGAATTCGATCAGGGAGTAACTACTGAAGATATCGCTAAATCAATCTCAATTAGTTTAGCTAAGAAATCAGTAGCTGGTAAGATTGACGGAAAAATGGTTGAAATTGATTTACCACTTGAAAAAGGTGGCAAGATTGAAATCGTTACAAAAGATACAGAAGATGGTCTAAAGGTTCTACGCCAAACAGCTTCACAATTATTAAAAGCTGCCCTTGCTGACCAATTTAACAACATCCAATTTGGTGAAAGTACTTCTGACGAAGATGGTTTCTTCGTTGATACTGACAAACGTGACTCACAAGTTAGTGCCGATGAACTACCACAAGTAGAAGAACGTATTAACAAAATGGTTTCAGACAACGTAAAAATTGAAAGAAAAGTATTATCTCTAGAAGATGCTTTAAAGCAAGTTGATGGAGATCCATACCAAGCTAAGTTAGTTAACGAATTAGCTGAAGATGGTCAAGTGGTCTTCTACCAAATCGGTGACTACCTAGGTTTAGGTGAAGGTGTTGTATTACCAGAAGCTAAGGCTGTTAAGGAATACAAATTACTTTCAGTTGCCGGTGCATACTGGGAAGGTAAATCATCAAACCCAATGCTACAAAGAATCTTCGCTACAGCATTCTACAAGAAAGCTGATTTAGAAGAAGACTTAAAGAGAAGACAAGAAGCTAAAGAAAGAGACCACAGAGTTATCGGAAACAAGTTAGACTTATTCTTCGTTGACCCTAAGGTTGGTGCTGGTTTAGCTTACTGGATGCCAAATGGTGCTACTATCCGTCGTGTTGTTGAAAGATACATCATTGATAAGGAATTAGCTAACGGATACCAACACGTTATTACACCAGTTCTAATGAACCTAGATGCATACAAGACATCTGGTCACTGGCAACACTACCGTGAAGACATGTTCCCACCAATGGACATGGGTGATGGTGAAGAACTAGAACTACGTCCTATGAACTGTCCTAGTCACATCCAAATCTTCAAGCACCACATTCGTTCATACCGTGAGCTACCAATGAGAATTGCTGAACTTGGTATGATGCACAGATACGAAAAATCAGGTGCCTTATCAGGTCTACAACGTGTTCGTGAAATGACTCTAAATGATGGTCACACATTCTTAAGACTAGACCAAATTCAAGACGAATTTAAGAAGGTTCTTGGTTTAATGGTTGAAGTATACAAAGACTTCGATATTAAGAACTACCACTTCAGATTAAGTTACAGAGATCCTAAGAACACTGAAAAGTACTTCGATGACGAAGAAATGTGGAGCAAGTCACAATCAATGCTTAAGGGTGCCATGGATGATCTTGGCCTAGACTACGTTGAAGCCGAAGGTGAAGCAGCATTCTACGGTCCTAAGCTTGATGTTCAAACTTACACTGCAATGGGTAATGAAGAAACTCTATCAACTATTCAATTAGACTTCATGTTACCTGAAAGATTTGATCTACACTACGTTGGTGAAGATGGTGAAGAACACCGTCCAGTTATGATGCACCGTGGTTTAGTTTCAACTATGGAAAGATTTATTGCTTACCTAATCGAAGTATACAAGGGTGCATTCCCAACTTGGTTAGCGCCAAAGCAAGTTAAAGTTATTCCAGTAAGTATGGAAAAATACGGTGACTACGCTAAGGAAGTTAACAGCAAGTTAGCTGCATTAGGTATTCGTACAAGTGTTGATGACAGAAACGAAAAGATGGGTTACTTAATTCGCGATGCTCAAACTAACAAGATTCCATACACAATTGTTGTTGGTGAAAGTGAAATGAACTCAAAACAAGTTTCTGTACGTAAGTACGGTGAACAAGATAGTGAAAGTTTAAGTCTTGATGACTTCATCAAAGAAATTCAAGAAGACATTAGTAACTATTCAAGAGAAAAATAATAAATGTTATTGACATGTACCACTCATGTGGTATTATATAAGTAACGAAAAAGCAGAAGCATCCCGCTTCTCGCCTGAGTGATCGAAAGAGATGGCTAGGCATGATATCGGATTAACCTTTGATTTAATGTTCAAAGGACCAAAAGCGGGTGCTCAGTTGTGGGCATCCGCTTTTTTCTGCTTTTTAATATACTTGGAGGTGAATTACCATAGCAAACGATATGATGGTTAATGATGGAATTCGAGCTCGCGAAGTTCGTTTAATTGGTGCTGATGGTGATCAATTAGGTATTAAGTCAAAGGACGAAGCAATGCAAATTGCTGAGGCTGCTGGATTAGATTTAGTAGTTGTTGCTCCAAAGGCTAAGCCAATGGTTGCTAAAGTTATTGATTACGGAAAATACCGTTTCGAACAACAAAAGAAAGCTCGTCTATCTCGTAAGAAGCAAAAGGTAGTTAGTGTTAAGGAAATTAGATTAAGTCCAACTATTGATACTAATGATTTTAATACTAAGTTGAAGAGAGCTAAGACATTCATCGCAAAAGGTGAAAAAGTTCGAGTTTCAATTCGCTTTAAGGGACGTGCCATCACACATAAGGAAATTGGTCGTGATGTTTTAAACAGAATGGCAGATTCTACATCAGATGTTGCTAGCGTTACTCAACGAGCAAAAATGGATGGAAGAAGTATGTTCCTAATGCTCGCACCTAAGTCAAGCGATAAAAATTAGATAGTATTTTTATAATACTTAAGTTAAATTAAGGGAGGATTTTTTCAATGCCAAAGACTAAATCAAATCGTGCAATTGCAAAGCGTTTCAAGAAAACTGCTAAGGGTGGTTTAAAGAGTGCTAACGCATTCACAAGTCACCGTTTCCACGGTAAGACAAAGAAACAACGTCGTAACCTACGTGGTACAAGCATGGTAAACGATACATTAGCAAGCAAATACACAAAGATGTTTTAATTAATACTTTTAAGTAAGACATAATTTAGGAGGATTTAAATATGCCAAGAGTTAAGGGTGGAACAGTTACTCATGCACGTCGTAAGCGTGTTTTAAAAGAAGCTAAAGGTTACCGTGAAGGTAAGCACAGTCTATTCAAGACTGCTAAAGATCAAGTTATGAAGTCACGTGAATACGCATTCCGTGATCGTCGAGCAAACAAAGGAAACTTCAGAAGATTATGGATTGCTCGTATCAATGCTGCTGCTCGTATGAATGGTTTAAGCTACAGCAAGTTAATGCACGGTTTGAAACTTTCAAACATTGAAATGAACCGTAAGATGCTAGCTGACTTAGCAGTTAACGATGAAAAAGCATTTGCTTCATTAGCAGAAACTGCAAAGAAAGCTATTAAATAGTCTATAAAAACTTTCACCACTTAAGGTAAGTAGGTGGGAGTTTTTTTCTTATTATGGGCACCGCTATTTTTGGTGCTCATACAATACATAATATTATTGAGGAGAATTAAAATGATTTCTAAGTTTAAACCAACATGGATGATTCCAGTCGTCTATAATATTTCACCATCAAAACTAAAAGACATGGGGATTAAGGCCGTTTTTAGTGATTTAGATAACACCTTGATTCCTTGGAACAATCCTGATGGAACTCCTCAATTAAGAGAATGGATATCTGAACTCAAGAAAAACAATATTGAATTAATTGTTATTTCAAATAATAAACATAGCCGAGTTCAAAGAGCACTTATAAGTTTGAAATTAAACTTCATTTCACGCTCCTTAAAGCCACTACCTAAGGGTATTAATAAGGCTTTGAGAGATTACCATTTACACCACAAAGAAGTAATTATGTGTGGAGATCAATTATTAACTGATGTTTGGGCTTCCAACAATGCAAACGTTAGAAGTGTGTTAGTTAAGCCATTAATTGAATCCGATGCTTGGAATACTAAGCCTAATCGCTTCTTAGAAAAATTAATATGGAAAAAATTAAGAAACAAATATGATGATTTAGACTGGCAGGAGGATATAAATGACAGAAATTAATCAATTACAAGACGAAGAAATTAGATGTATTGGTTGTGGTGCGTTAATTCAAACCACAAATCCAGATGAACTTGGATACACTCCTAATTCTGCGCTTGAAAAAGGTAAAGAGAGTGGCGAAATTTACTGCCAACGTTGTTTTAGATTGCGTCACTACAATGAAATTTCACCAGTTAGCTTAACTGATGATGATTTCTTGAAGTTATTAAACCAAATTAGAGATGCTAATGCGCTTATCGTATACTTGGTTGATGTCTTTGACTTTAACGGAAGTTTGATTCCTGGATTACACCGTTTCGTAGGTGATAACCCAATCATGTTAGTTGGTAACAAGTCTGACTTACTACCAAACTCACTAAAACGTTCTAAACTAAAGGATTGGATTAGACAACGTGCTAATGAAGCAGGAATTCGTCCGATTGATGTTGAACTAGTTTCTGCTAAGACTAATGAATCAGTTGATGATTTATTAAAGAACATCGACAAGTACAGAAATAATCGAGATGTTTATGTTGTGGGTGTTACTAACGTTGGTAAGTCAACATTGATTAACCAAATCATTAGACAAAACACTGGGATCAAAGAATTAATCACTACTTCAAGATTCCCTGGTACTACATTAGATAGAATTTCAATCGATTTGGAAGATGGTCATGAATTAGTAGATACACCAGGTATCATTCATAAAGAACAAATGGCACATTACCTAAATGGTAAGGACCTAAAGATTGTTCAACCACAAAAGCCAATTAAGCCAAAGGTTTACCAATTGAACCCAGAACAAACACTATTCTTTGGTGGTGTTGCTCGTTTTGATTACGTTCAAGGTGACAAGAAGCATGGTTTTACTGTTTATGTTGAAAACAACCTACTAATTCACCGTACTAAGTTAGCAAATGCTGACAGCTTCTACAATAAGCATTTTGGTGAATTATTAACTCCACCAAGCAGTGAATCAATTGATGATTTTCCAGAATTGGTTCGTTTTGAGTTCAAGACTAATCAAAAGAGCGATTTAGTATTCGAAGGACTTGGATGGATTACCGTTCCAGCAGGTGTAGTTGTAGCTGGATGGGCACCTAAGGGTGTAGACGTATTAGTTAGAAGAGCAATGATATAAAAAGCGAGGTACAAAATTGAAATTACGCGGAAAACAAAAAAGATATTTAAGATCACAAGCTAACAGAATGAAACCTTTATTTTCTGTTGGAAAGAATGGTTTAAACGAAACTTGGTTAGAACAAGTATTGGATGCTTTACACAGACGTGAATTAATCAAGGTTAACATTCAACAAAATTCTGATTTAGAAGTTAGTGATGTCCAAGAATACATTGAAGAAAACAGTGACATCAATGTTGTTCAAACAATTGGAAAGACATTACTATTATTCTTGCCTGCAAGTAAGGAAAAATTCCAAATTTACTCTGTAGAAGTTAGAAATATTTAGAGGAGTTCTTATTAATGCATAGTGAAAAGGTGCAAACTTTACCTAAGTTAAAATCTTTAAACAAGCGCAAAAAAATTGGGATTATTGGTGGAACCTTTAATCCGATTCATAATGGTCATCTATTTATTGCGGATCAAGTAAGGAGTCAATTAGGACTAGAGAAGGTATACTTCATGCCAGATTTTATTCCACCTCATGTTGATCATAAGGATGCAATTGATGCTGATGACCGCGTTAACATGGTTAATCTAGCAATCAACGATAATGATAAATTTGACATAGAAATGCTAGAAATCATCAATCGTGGTAAAAGTTACACCTATAACACTATGGTAGAATTAAAGAGAAGACATCCCGACTATGAGTACTACTTTATTATTGGTGGTGACATGGTTGAATACCTACCTAAATGGTATCGAGTTGATGATCTATTCAAACTAACTCATTTTGTAGGTGTCAGAAGGGAAAACTATCCAATGTCGACTAACTATCCAGTGATATGGGTGGATGTTGCTAAGCTGGATATATCTTCAACCTTAATTCGTAAACTGGTATCTAACCATCAATCAATTCGATATTTGGTTCCAGACGCAGTTTTAAAATATATAAAGGAGCATCATCTTTATGAATAATGTTGAATTAACATATACAAATAAGTACATCCCTTTATCTAGAGAAGAACTAATCGAAAAACTAAACAATGCTTTAACCCAATCAAGATTCGAACACGTTTTACGTGTAGAACAAATGTCGATTGAACTAGCAAAGAAAAATGATGTAGATGTTGAAAAAGCAAGTGTTGCTGGACTTTGTCATGATTACGCTAAGCAAAGACCAGATGACGATTTCATCCAACTAATTAAGAAATACCGTTTGGATGATTTGTTGTTGCAATACGGAAATGCAATTTGGCATGGCGAAGTGGGTTACTTAATGGTTCAAAATGAATTGGGTGTTACTGATATCGATATTTTGAATTCCATTAAGCACCACACCACTGGTGCAAAGTACATGTCAAAGCTAGAACAAATTGTATACATGGCTGACTATATCGAAATGGGACGCGACTTCCCAGGTGTAGAAGAAGCACGTGAGATTACATTTAACAATCTAGCTCACGGGGTGGCATATCAAACTAAGCACACTCTACAATATTTAATTAGTGCCAATAAACCCGTTTATCCAAAGACTATTGATACCTATAATGAATGGGTAAATGGATCAAACATTAAATAACGAGGAGATTTCAAATGAATAGTAAAGAAAAATTAGAAGTAATTGTTAAAGCAGCGGACAGCAAAAGAGCTCACAACATTGTTGCTTTAAACGTACACGAAGTTAGTTTAATGGCTGACTACTTCGTAATCATGGATGCAGCATCAAACAGACAAGTTAAGTCTATTGCAGAAGAAATTGCTGACCAATCTGAAGAAGCTGGTATCAGTGTTAAAGAAGTAGAAGGTAAAGATACTGCTAAGTGGATTCTATTGGACTTAGGTGATGTTATTGTTCACGTATTCCAAGAAGATGAAAGAGAATACTACAACTTAGAAAAACTATGGTCAGACGCTGATTCAGTAGACGTTTCAGAATGGGTTAAGGACTAGTCAAATGATTTATCAAGAATTCGCAAAATTCTATGATGAATTATTTGATGAAACAATGTATGATCAATGGCTTTCTTTTGTAAAAGCAAATGTATCAAAAAATGATTCAATTATGGACATGGCTTGTGGAACCGGACGTTTATTATCGCTACTGGCCGCTCAAAACTATAATGTTTGTGGTATGGACTTATCTGAAGACATGCTTACACTAGCAGAAGAACATTTAAGGAATATCAAACCGGATATGCCATTAATTCAAGGTGACATGACTGAGATGGAAGGAATTCCTGACTTTGATGTGATTACTTGTTTTGATGACTCATTATGCTATTTACCCAATCAAGACGTACTACAAACTGCTTTTGAAAAAGTACATGAACATCTAAATAATGATGGACAATTCTTATTTGATGTAATTACTCCATATCAAACAGATGTCGTATATCCGGGATACATGTATAATTACCACGATGATAGCAATGCTTTCATGTGGCAATCATACTTGGGTGACGAAGATCACTCAATAGAACACGACTTAGTATTTTTTAAGTACAACGAGAGAATCAATGCATATGATCAATTTAGTGAAATTCATTTGGAAAGAACTTATAAAGTTGGTATTTACATTGATTTGTTAAAGAATGCAGGATTCAAAGATATCAAGGTTAGCGCTAACTTTGGTAAAGACGAAATCACTGATACTACAACCAGATGGTTCTTTGTATGTAAGAAGGGATGATTCGATGAAAGCTGTTGGTATAATTGCTGAATATAATCCGTTTCATAATGGGCATAAGTACCAAATTGAGCAGGCAAGACAAGCAACTAATGCCGACGCAGTAATCGTAATCATGTCTGGAAATTGGGTACAAAGGGGCCAACCTGCTATATTAGATAAATGGACTAGAGCACAAATGGCATTAGAAAATGGTGCCGATATGGTAATAGAGTTACCTGTGCAATGTGCCGTGCAGCCTGCTGATATATTTGCTAGGCACGCCGTGAACGTTTTAGCTAATCTTAAGTGTGAGTGGCTATCATTTGGTAGTGAACATCCAGACATTAACTTTAACAAGCTTGCTAATATTGATTTAAAGGAAACTATAATAGATCAAGATTACACCAAAAGTTATGCTGAGCTAATTAGGGATGCATTAACTAATGAGACTGGAGAAGATGTCAGTGCACCAAATGATGTATTGGCATTAAACTATGCAATCGCTAACCTAAAAAATAATCATCAAATGAAGCTAGTACCGATTAAGAGAAATGGTGCTAACCATCATGATCGTGATTTAAACAATGATGGGTCCATTGCGAGTGCTTCTTCAATAAGAGCCGCTATCATAGATAATAGTCAGGAATTGGTCCAATATCTTCCCGATAGCACTGATATCGAAGCTTTTAAGAATCATGTTGATTGGGAAGATTTCTGGCCATTATTAAAATATAAGATTGAAACATCAAGTATTGATGAATTAAATCATATCTATCAAATGACTGAGGGATTAGAATACAGACTAAAGAAGTATATCTATGAAGCACATTCATTTGATGAGTTTCTACGCTTGGTTAAATCTAAGCGCTACACATACGCAAGACTTCAACGTTTATTCGTTTCTACGCTCTTAAATTGGCGTAAAAGTGATGATTTGAGTCAAGAGTATGTTAGAGTATTAGGATTTAATAAAAGCGGTAGAGCGTATTTGAATGACATTAAGAAGCAAATAGAAATTCCTGTAATTACTAAGATTAATAAGGAACTATCTGGAACAGAATTAAATTTTGATGTAGTATCTGGTAGGATTTATGAAAATATAAATCATATTCCTCAAGATGCAGGAAAAATTCCATTAATTTATTAATTTTTAGGTCGGGTATCAAGGATATGACCTTGACAAACTAACTTCTTAATATGTATAATTAACGCTGTTGCATTAGGAGGAATAGACATGAAATGGTTCTTAAAGGAACTATCCGAATACAAAAACAAGCCACTTTCAGTATCAGAAGATATGAACTTATCTGATGATATTATGAGTAGATATAGCAAGTATGTTATTTCTGCTGATGACGATATTCACGTTGCTGCTAACGTTTTTTCTGAAAACGGTGATGCAATCGTGACTGCTCGTGTAACAGGTAAGATTGTGGTTCCTTCATCAAGATCATTAACTCCGGTTGAGTTACCATTGGATTTCTCAATTAACGAAGTTTATGTTGAAACCAACTTACGTTTGAAAGAACGTGAGGATGAAGGTGAAATTGCTTTCCTAGTAGATGACGAAGGTGAAATTGATTTTGATAAATCAGTTGCCGATAATATCATCTTACAAATTCCAATGCACATTTTGTCTCCTGAAGAAATCGAAACTGGTAAGATGCCAGAAGGAAATGACTGGGAAGTTATTTCTGAAGACGATTTAGCTGAACAAGAGGCAAATGATAAAAAAGTAGATCCACGTCTTGCTAAGTTAAAGGACTTCTTTAACGATAGTGATAATTAAGCAAGACTTAAAATTTTTTCACTAGTGGATATTTTAATATAAAGGGGGTTTTTGCATTGGCTGTACCAGCAAGAAGAACTTCAAAAGCTAAGAAGGGTATGCGTCGTGGTCACATTAAGTTGGCTAACCCAGGTTTGAGTGCTTGCCCAAACTGTGGTGAATTACGTAAACCTCACATTGTATGTCCTAGTTGTGGATACTATGATGGTAAACAAGTTGTTAATGAAAACAACTAATTAAATAAAAAAGCTACCAGAACACCATGGGTCCTGGTAGCTTTTTTTGTTATATAAGTATAATTATTTTATTTATTTAGCCATTTATATTAAGCTTAAATCGAGTGAATGGTTCGTTTTCTAATTTAAAATAGTAAATTGGTGAAAAAATTTAAGATTTTAATAATAATATTCGGATTAAGCTCTTCTATTATGAGAAAAAACGTGATAAAATGTACAAAGTAAGTTAAGATTTTCTAAAATAAATGGAGAGGTGTAATTTAATGAGCCGTATTTTGATAATTGAAGATGAAAAAAGCTTAGCTAGATTTGTAGAGTTAGAGTTGAAGCATGAAGGTTACGAAACTGAAGTAGCCTTAGACGGTCGCGAAGGACTAGAAGAGGCACTTAACAACGACTATGATGTTATTCTTTTAGATCTTATGTTACCAAAGCTTAATGGTATGGAAGTTGCTAGAAGACTTCGTGAAAAGAAGACAACTCCAATCATTATGATGACAGCAAGAGATTCTGTTATTGATAGAGTTTCAGGATTCGATCATGGTGCAGATGACTACATCGTTAAGCCATTTGCTATCGAAGAATTATTAGCTCGTGTTAGAGCATTACTTCGCCGTATTGATATCGAAGGTGACGAAAACGCTGAAGACCAAAAGGTTGTTTACTTTAAGGACATTACTGTCGAAAAAGAAAGTAGAATTGTAAAACGTGGAGACGATATTATCGACTTGACTAAGCGTGAATACGAATTACTACTTACTTTAATGGAAAATGTAAACGTTGTATTAGCCAGAGATGTTCTTTTAACTAAGGTTTGGGGATACGATTCAAGTGCTGAAACAAACGTTGTTGATGTTTACATCCGTTACCTAAGAAACAAAATTGATAGACCTGATCAAAAGAGCTACATCCAAACTGTTAGAGGAACCGGTTACGTGATGAGATCATGATTTCCAACCATGATGATAAAGTTTCAAAGACAGTAAGCAGCAATCGAAGATGGTTTTCTCTTAAATGGAAATGGTCAATTGGATCAGCAATTATAATTTTTGTAATTCTATCAATTTTTTCTTTTTTGATTTACAACCGTTTTTCTGATGTCTTATTACACCAGGAGAACTCACGTACTATTGAATCGGATGTAACGATATCAAATCGATTAAGAACGATTAATCGATCATTGGATGAAAAGACAGTTAGTTCTGCTTTAAATCCAAATAGTGGTTTTAGGGACGGCAACCCTAATAATGAAATGTCGACAGACGTTTATTCTGATTCTATTTATACTAACTTATTTAGTAAGGATATCGTGGTTAGTGTATACAATAAGAATTCAGACCAAATCTTCTCATCGAAGAAGTCGCCAAAAAAGATTTACAATTTCAAACCGGTAGATAGCCGTAAAACGGTTATTACCAAGAACTCAGGTAAGACAATCTTAGTTTTAGATTCACCGATTTATTCTGCCAAGACGCATGAATTAATTGGTTATCTAAGAGTAGTTGATTCAATGTCTGACTACAATTTGTACATTAACAAATTAGCCGGAATTTTATTTGTAATTTTAATTATTGGTATCTTCTTCTCTGCTGCATTGTCGTACTTTCTATCATCATACATGCTTCGTCCAATCAAGATTATCTCTAACACCATTCATAGTGTTAAAGAATCTCCGGAAACGGACAGTCGTGTGCCTAAGTTGACTCAAAATGACGAGTTGACTGACTTAGGGGACTTGTTCAATGATATGATTGATACAATGCAAAGATACATTGATCAACAACAACAATTCGTTGAAGATGTTTCCCATGAATTAAGAACTCCGGTAGCTGTAATTCAGGGACACTTAGACATGCTTTCTCGTTGGGGAAAGGATGACCCTGAAGTCCTAGATGAATCAATTAAATCTTCAATCTACGAAATTAATCGTATGAAGAGTTTAGTTCAAGAAATGTTAGACCTTTCTCGTGCTGAACAAGTTGAAATCAACTATGGAAACAAGACAACGGATGTTCAAGATGTTGTTCATCAACAATACAATGATTTCCAAATGATTCACCCTGATTACAAGTTCATCTTAGATGATGATATTGGGGAAGAAACAATCATTCAAATTTACCGTAATCACTTGGAACAAATCTTGATTATCTTGTTAGACAATGCTGTTAAGTATTCTAAACAAAGAAAGGAAATTCATATTTCGCTTTCTCGTAAGTATCGTTATGTTGATATTGCGGTTCAAGATTTTGGTGAAGGATTAAGCCAAGAAAGCATCGATAAAATCTTTAACAGATTCTACCGTGTTGATAAGGCTAGAAGCCGTAACCAAGGTGGTAATGGTTTAGGACTTTCAATCGCTAAGCGTTTGGTAGAGGCCTATAACGGTAAAATAAATGTTGAAAGTTCATCGGGATATGGATCAATCTTTACAATTTCATTCCCAATCCTTTCAAAGGATAAGATTGAACATTTGAAACAACTAGATATGAATACTAAGCAATAAGCGCAAAAAAAGCACCGCAATTAAGCAGTGCTTTTTTTGTGTTTATTTATTGTTTTGATGTTTGTATACCAAACCAAATGGAACTAAGTTTTCATTACCTTCTTTAATACGTTGAATGTTACTTCTGTGCTTAATGAAAATAAAGATTGTTAGAATAATACCAATAATTCCAAGTACGTAATCATGATCCAATAAAATCAAGATTGTGATTAATGGAAATGAAATCATACTTGCTACACTAACCATACTAGTTAGGTAAGTGAATGAAAATTCAAAAATAAAAGCACATAAGAATAAGATTGGATGAATTGCTAGTAACATTCCGGCACTAGTAGCAACGGCTTTACCACCCTTAAACTTAGCAAAGATTGATAATGTATGTCCCAATACAGCGAATAAACCAAATACGATTGGTGATACGTTAGAGATATGGAAGAATGTTGGTAGCAATGTTGCAATGGTACCCTTTAGAATATCTAAAACCATAACGACAGCACCGGCAGTCTTACCAAGTTCTCTAAATGTATTGGTGGTTCCCATATTTCCAGAACCTAACTTGGTAATATCTTTATTGAAAAAGACCTTACCAATCCAGATTCCATTAGGAATTGCCCCTAACAAGTAGGCTACAATTAATAAAATTGTGATTTTCAAAAATGGTTCCTCCCAAAAATTAACTATCTATTAATTTTACCATTTTTAAGCATTATGACAACATTTTCTCTATACAGGACGCTTAATATTCCCTTTTAAAAGCGTTTTAAATAAGGTAATATATTATATTGTATGAAAGGGAGTGCGTTACGATGGCTAAGAAGTCAGAAAATTATAATGATGACTCCATCCAGGTCCTAAAGGGTCTGGAGGCAGTTAGAAAGCGCCCTGGTATGTATATCGGTTCTACTGATAGCAAGGGTCTTCATCATTTGGTATACGAAATTGTAGATAATGCAGTCGATGAAGCATTAGCAGGATATGGTGACGAAATTGACGTTACTATCCATAACGATAATAGTATAACTGTGGTGGACCACGGACGTGGGATGCCAGTGGGAATGCATTCATCAGGTAAGCCAACTCCCGAAGTTATCTTAACCGTGCTACATGCCGGTGGTAAGTTTACTGAAAACGGTGGATACAAGACTTCAGGGGGACTACACGGGGTTGGATCAAGTGTTGTTAATGCACTTTCAACTCACTTAAGTGTGACAATCGTAAGAGATGGCTACAAATATGAAGAGGATTTTGAAAATGGTGGTCAACCAATTGGAACTTTGAAAAAAATTGGTAAGACAAGTGAACACAGTGGAACAACTGTAACATTTAAACCAGACTCATCAATCTTTACTACCACAATTTATAACTATGAAATACTAAAACAACGTTTAAGAGAATCTGCCTTCTTGTTAAACGGAATTAAAATTACTTTAACTGACGAACGTGAAGGTCAAGAACGAAGCGATGAATTCTACTTTAAAGATGGAATCAAGGAATTCGTTCAATATTTAAACGAAGACAAACACACATTGGGTAATATTATGTACTTTGACGGATCAAAAGATGGTGTTGAAGTAGAAGTTGCCGCACAATACAACGATGGTTATACAGAAAATACATTATCATTCGTTAATAATGTGCGTACCAAAGATGGTGGTACTCATGAATCAGGATTTAGAAGTGCCTGGACTAAATCGTTCAACGACTTTGCTAGAAGAGTAAAGTTGCTTAAAGATAAAGAAAAGAACCTAGATGGTAGCGATGTTCGTGAAGGACTATCAGCAATCATATCTATTAAGGTGCCCGAAGAAATGCTTCAATTCGAAGGACAAACCAAGGAAAAGCTAGGAAGCCCAGAAGTGCGTTCTATCGTCGATAACATTGTTTCCGAACAATTGGGTTACTACCTAATGGAAAACGGTGAATTCGCCCATGAATTGGTTCACAAGTCCCTTCGTGCCCGTAAGGCCAGAGAAGCTGCGCGTAAGGCCAGAGATGAAAGTAGAAATGGTAAGAAGAAACACAAGAAGGAACGTTTACTATCAGGTAAGTTAACACCAGCTCAATCTAAGGATGTTTCTAAGAATGAATTGTTTCTAGTCGAAGGGGACTCTGCCGGAGGTTCTGCTAAGCAAGGCCGTGACAGAAAACATCAAGCTATCTTGCCACTTAGAGGTAAGGTTTTAAATACCGAGAGAGCTAAGCTAGACGATATTCTTAAGAACGAAGAAATTAGTACCATGATTTACACAATTGGTGCCGGAGTAGGTCCAGAATTCAACATTTCTGATGCCAACTACGACAAGATTATCATCATGACCGATGCCGATGATGATGGTGCTCATATTCAAATTCTACTATTAACATTCTTCTACAAATACATGCGTCCAATGGTTGAACAAGGTCGTGTCTACATTGCACTACCACCGCTATACAAGATTCAACAAAAGGCCGGTAAGAAGAATCATGTTGATTACGCATGGACCAATGATGAATTAACTGACAAGTTAAAGGAATTCGGTCAACATCCAGCCTTACAAAGATTTAAGGGTCTAGGTGAAATGAATGCTGATCAATTATGGGAAACTACTATGGATCCTGAAAACAGAACATTAATTCAAGTTCAAATCGACGATGCTGCATTAGCCGAAAAACGTGTTACTACATTAATGGGTGACAAGGTTGAACCAAGACGTGAATGGATTGAAGAAAACGTTAAGTTCACACTTGAAGAAGATGGCAGTATTTTAGATACCACCAAAGAAACAGAAAACGAGTAGATAGGAGGAACTATAGTGGTTAATCATTCAGTTATTGAAAAACTAACGCTTGAACAAATCATGAGTGAAAGATTTAGTAGATACTCTAAGTCAATCATTCAAGAAAGAGCGTTACCAGACGTTCGTGACGGATTAAAACCGGTTCAACGTCGTATTCTATACGCCATGAATAAAGACGGAAATACTTATGACAAGGGATTTAGAAAGTCAGCTAAGTCCGTTGGTAATGTTATGGGTAACTTCCATCCCCATGGTGATAGTTCAATCTATGAAGCATTAGTACGTATGAGTCAAGAATGGAAAATCAGAGAACCATTAATCGAAATGCACGGTAACAATGGTTCAATGGATGGAGATCCAGCTGCAGCTATGCGTTATACAGAAGCACGTCTAAGCAAGATTGCTTCTGAAATGCTAAGAGATATTGATAAGGATACTGTTGATTGGGTGCCTAACTTTGATGACACCGAAAATGAACCAACGGTATTACCATCTCGTTTCCCTAATCTATTAGTTAATGGTGCAACCGGAATCTCATCGGGTTACGCAACCGAAATTCCTCCTCACAACCTATCTGAAGTATTAGATGCTTTGATTTACCTACAAAAGCATTCAGATGCTACTTTGGATGACTTAATGCAATTCATTAAGGGACCTGACTTCCCAACAGGTGGAATTGTACAAGGTCTAGACGGCATTAAGAAGGCTTATGAAACTGGTCGTGGTAAGATTATCATTCGTTCTAAGACAGATGTTGAAGAACTACGCGGTAACAAGACACTTATTCGTGTAAGTGAATTACCATACGAAGTTAATAAGCTACAACTAGTTAAGCAAATCGATGAAATCAGAATTAACAAGAAGATTGATGGAATTGCTGAAGTTAGGGATGAAAGTGATAGAAACGGTCTATCAATTGCCATTGAATTAAAACGTGATGTTGATGCTACCGGTATTCTTAACTACCTATTTAAGAACACTGATCTACAAATCAATTATCACTTTAACGTCGTTGCAATTAATAAGATGAGACCAGAACGTCTATCATTAAAGGAAATCTTAGAATCATACCTAGATTACCAACGCTTGATTGTTGCTAAACGTACTAAGTACGACTTAGACAAGGCAATGGCAAGACAACACATTGTAGATGGTTTAATCAAGGCCTTATCAATTTTAGACCAAGTTATTAAGACCATTCGTGCAAGTGACAACAGAAAAGATGCATGTAATAACTTAATCACTGAATTCGACTTCTCTGAAAAACAAGCGGATGCCATTGTTAAGTTACAACTATACCGTTTAACTAATACCGATGTGGTTGAACTACAAGCTGAAAAAGATAAGTTAAGTGCAGACATTCTAGAATACAATACCATCCTAAATGATAAGAACGAACTAAATAAGGTATTAACCAAAGAGTTCAAAGACATTAAGAAGGCCTATGGTAGCGATCGTCTTACTAAGATTGAAGCAGAAGTTGAAGAACTTAAGATTAGTAAGACTATCACAGTGCCGGAAGAAGACGTTGTTGTACTAGTCAGTCATGATGGATACCTAAAACGTAGTAGTGTTCGTTCATACAAAGCTTCAGAAGTTGAAGAAAATGGTCTAAAGGAAGATGATTATCCAATCTTCTTAGAACAAATGACTACACTACAACACTTATTCATGTTTACTAATAAAGGTAATCTAATTTATCGTCCAGTTCATGAAATTACAGATGCTCGTTGGAAAGAAACCGGTGAACATATTTCTCAAACTATCGGTCTAGCCGATGACGAAAAAATCATGAAGGTCATGTCATTCAAGACATTGAAAGAAACTGGTAAGTTTGTAATCTCTACTAGTGACGGATATATCAAACAAACTGAGTTTGATAAGTTAACTCCCGGTAGAAACTACCGTTCAAGACCAGCTGTATTTGAAAAACTAAAAGATGATAGTGCAAATGTAGTTAATGTTGATTACCTAGCAGATGCAAATGCTAATCCCAATGTCTTTATTGCATCTAATGTTGGACTAGCTACTTGTTTTGAACTAGATGAAGTATCATATTCTGGTGCAAGATCTACTGGTGTTCGTTCAATGGACATTAGGGATGAAGAACAAGTTGTTGATGTGCAACTAGTAGAACAAGACGATAAGGTAGGGATGATTACCCAACGCGGATTCTACAAGAACATGAAGGTAGATGAAGTACCTCTTGCTAGTCGTGCAAGAAGAGGGGTTCAAGTTCTAAAATCATTGAAGAAAAACCCACATGAATTGGTTGACTTTGTAAAACTAGAAAGGGCAACTGATAGCTTTAACCCAATTAGAGTATTTACTAGTAGACGCCGTGTCCATGATATTATGACAGGTGACCATCCAGTAAATGATCGTCAATCAAACGGTTCTGCTGTGATGGATGTCGATGCTGAAGGTACACCAACTAGCATGACTGTATTACATCCTGAAGTAGTGGCAAATATTAAGTAATATAACTCCAATAGAAATTTATTATTATTATCATAAAATATATTGTTATTTTATGATTAATAGGTTATTATATTTTAATGAACTATTAATAGATAATAATATGTAATAAATGATATAGGGGTATAGGCATGAAAAAAACTAAGCAAGAAAATATTTTCTCTTCTAAGACACTTTCATACTTTTTGCAATTAGCAGAAACTATGAATTACACTCAGGCTGCGCAAATTTTGGGAATTACGCAACCTGCATTAACTCAACAAATTAAAAAGCTAGAAAAGACAGTTGGCGCTCCATTGTTTTACTCAATTGGAAAAAAGCTAAAGTTATCATCTGCCGGTAACATTATGCTTAAGTCAACTAAGGATATTTATGAAATCTTAAACCAAACTGCTGATGAAATTGAACAATCAAACAGTGCATCAACTGGTGACATTAACATTGGTGTTCTATCATCAATCCAAGTTAAAGTTTTTGAAAAGTTCATTGCTCAACTTTACAAGAAGAATCCTGAACTAAAGGTTAACCTAAGAATGTTAACTCGTAAGGAAATTTGGGAAAGTTTGGAAAACAACCGTATTGATTTAGCAATCATGTACTTACCAGATTCATCAATTAAGAACTGGAAGCCATACGAAGCTCAAAAGATTATGAGCGATGACTTAATGTACATTCACCACAACGAAAAATTATCTGGTAAGGATAAGATTAAGTTCAAGGACACATTAGATCGTCCTTGGGTTACTTACCCAGAAGATTACTTCTTAGATTCAATCTTAAAGACTGAATACAAAGATCAACTTCTAGATAATCCTAAGAGTGGCGCTTGCTTCTCAACTCCAGACCAAATTTTACGTTTTGCTGTTAATACTGGATTAAATACTGCTCTTCCAAGTTCATTTATGATTGACAAAGATGTCAAAACATTGGAAGATAATAATACATGGGTTGCCCGTTTGAATCCAAATATCAATTTTGATTTAGCATTCGTTTACAGATCTAACAAGAAGATGATTCCTCGTGTTGGTTCATTCTTAGACGAATTCGATGCCTTCTTAGATGAAGAAGACTACCTATCAAGATTAAAGGACAACTACTAAAAATACGAAGGAAGTTTTATTATGGCTAAAGAATTAGTTTTCGGACACCAAAGTCCAGATACTGATGCAATTTGTGCAGCTATCGAATATGCATATTTACAAAATAAACTAGGATACGACGTTGAAGCCGTTGCTCTAGGTACTCCAAACGAAGAAACTAAATTTGTTTTAGATTACTTCGGTCAAGAAGCACCTCGTGTTATCACTGAAGCTTCATCAGAAGTAGACTCAGTTATGCTAGTAGATCATAATGAACCTCAACAAAGTGTTTCAGATATTGATAAATTAACAGTTACTCACGTAGTTGATCACCACAGAATTGCAGATTTCAACACTGAAAAGCCTGTATTCTACCGTGCTGAACCAGTTGGTTGTGTAAGTACTGTATTATTTGAAATGTTCAACGAAAAGAACGTTGAAATTCCTGAAAAATTAGCTGGTCTAATGCTTTCAGCAATCATTTCAGATACTTTATTACTAAAATCACCAACAACTACTGATGTTGATAAAAAGGCTGTTGCTGAATTAGCTAAGATTGCTAAGGTTGATGCTGAAGAATACGGTATCAAGATGCTAAAGGCTGGTACTAACGTTGATGCTAGATCTGACAAAGACCTAATCGACGGTGACGCTAAGTCATTCACTATGGGTGGCAAAGCAGTACGTATCGACCAAATCAACACTGTTGATTTAAACGACGTATTAAAACGTAAAGAAGACTTATTAAAGGCAATGGAAGAAGAAGCTAAAGCAGAAGGCTACGACTTGTTCTTAGTAATTGCTACCAACGTATTAGACAGTAATTCTGAAGCCATCGTTTACGGTGAACCCAAGGATGCTGTAGAAAAAGCATTTAACCAAAAAGTTTCAGAAGATACAATTGCACTTCCAGGTGTTGTATCAAGAAAGAAACAAGTTGTTCCTCAATTAACTGATGTTTTAGACTAATACTAGGACGTATTTAAAGGACACATCCTAATGGGTGTGTTCTTTCTTTATATAAAAAAATATCTGACAGCGTTGCTTCCGGAATACGGCTGTCTCAAATAAAAACAATAGGAGATCTTCAAAATGGTAAAGGTATTTAGAAATTTAGCTACTTCAAAGACAATGGATTTATTAGGAATCGCAATTATTTTCTTATCAGCGTTTCTTTCAGGTTATTTATTCGAATCACTAAACGATGTGACTCATTGGGGCCATTGGGCAATCTTTGTTCCTTTCGGACTAATTAGTGCTTTTGACGCCTGCATGTCAATCATGTCTACTAGGTTAGTCGGTCGTTTTAGTAACCTAGGTAACTGGATTGGTGTTCCTGAAATCATTCTTGGATGTGCAATTGATTACCTATTGGGAAACCATGGGGCAATCCTAACTTATCCAATCAGTTTTATTATCCAAATTTGGGCAATTAGAACATGGACAAACTCTGATAAATTCAAGAAATCTGATTTTATGAATACAAAAAAGGGACAAATTGTCTTTGTACTATTGTCATTATTATCACTAGCATTTAGTTTTGGTATTAATTACATTGGATACGGTAGTCTAAATTCATCTGATTCCGTTTTATATGTATTAACTAGTTTTGTATTCGGAATTTCATTGATTGCAAATATCATGAATGCAATGAAGATATCTACACAATGGAAATTCTGGCTATTATACGACTTTATTCAACTAGCTAAGGCAATTAGCCAATTCAACTTTGCAAACGTTGGTAAGTATATTTATTACATTCTAATGGCACTTGCTGGTAATGCATATTGGAAGGACTAATTAATATATTTTTCTGTGCTAATAATTTGCATTATTTTTTATAATCGTTATCATTATAGTTATATCGTGTACGATATATCTCCACCGGATATATCAGATCAAGCAAAAGGAGCTGTTACGATTATGAAGAAATACAGTGAAGAAGAATTAAGAAGTAGATTAACTGACGAACAATACGAAGTTACTCAAAATGCCGGTACAGAAATGCCATTTTCAAACGAATATGATGACTTTTTTGAAGATGGCTTATACGTAGATATTGTATCAGGTGAACCTTTATTCACTTCAAAAGATAAATACAACTCTGGATGTGGTTGGCCAGCATTTACCAAGCCAATTGAACAAAGCAGCATTAAGAGTAATTTAGATACCTCACATGGTATGGTAAGAAACGAAGTAAGAAGTAGCGAAGCTAACTCACACTTAGGTCACGTCTTTCCTGATGGTCCTAAAGATAAGGGTGGATTGAGATACTGCATTAACTCAGCATCATTAAGATTCATTCCAGTTAATAAGTTAGAAGAAGAAGGCTACGGCCAATACGCTGCAGAATTTAAATAGGAAGGGAGATTTGTTTTATGAGTAAAGATACAGCTATTTTCGCAGGAGGATGTTTCTGGTGCATGGTTGAACCATTTGACCAACAACCAGGAATTGAAAGTGTTATCTCAGGTTACACAGGAGGACACGTTGCAAACCCCACATACGAACAAGTATGTAGCCATACAACAGGCCATACTGAGGCCGTTGAAATTACATTTGATCCTGAAGTCATTTCATACAAGGATTTAGTCGAAATTTACTGGAGACAAACAGATCCAACTGATGCTTCTGGTCAATTCCAAGACAGAGGTGACAGTTATCGTCCCGTTATCTTTGTTAACAGTGAAGAACAAAGAAAAGTTGCTGAAGAATCCAAGAAGCAACTAGCTGAAAGCGGTATGTTTGATGAACCAATCGTTACATCAATCGAAGATGCTAAACCATTCTATCCAGCTGAAGACTATCACCAAGATTTCTACAAGAAGAACCCATTAAGAGCTCAAATTGAAGAATTAGGTGGCCGTCAACAATTTAAGGATACAAAGTGGGCTAAATAATAATAAAAAGGTTCCCAGCATATGCTAGGAACCTTTTTTAATTAATACTTATGTCTGTAATAATGGCTACGTGAATGGTATTGGTGATGTTCTGATTCTTTCTTGTATTCTTTACGATACTTTCTTTCGTAGTGCTTTTTAATTTCGTGATGAACGACACCTGCTACAACGGCATCTCTTACGTAATGATGCTTCTTGTATGAGTTACGGCGATTATTGAACGATGGTGAGTTTTCAGGTGTAGGGACCTTAATCTCGTTATTTATCTTGGATCTACCGGTTGAATAATTGAATTCAACACCAGGTTGAACATTGAAGATGTAAACGTTAAAGTTTAGACTTCCATCAGTTGAAATGGCTTGCATATGAACACCACGAGCCATTAATTCATTTCCTCTAAAAATAGGGGTAACTTGGAAAATAACCTTTTTATCTTTTCTAAGTGCTTCTCTGACTTGTGATTCATAAATAGTTTGTAGTTTTTGATTACTGAATGCAGTTTGGGTAAATAGGTTCTTCAAATTATTTTGATCACCAGATTGTACTGATGGTTCATATTTACCATTTATACTGATTCCTTTAGATAAACTGTAGGCAATTTCATGGCCACGATTGATAATAGCATCATTGTTCACGAACTTTTGGTGCCATCCAGTTGGTTGAACCACTTGTCTGGTTCTTAGACTGTCATTTGCAATATTACGTTTTTCTAGGTAGGCAGTATTACCTTCAGATGTTCTGTTTAAGGAATCTAGATTAGTGTATTCTACGTGATTGTATTTCCAATCAGATGATTTTAAGTTAGATGCATCATTATTCACGGTCAAGATTGCTGATGTGTTATTTTGATAGTTTAGTGACGCTAAATCATTTGTATTCGTATTTGGCAAATCTTTGGTAACGTCTGATGATTTGCTACTCTTGGTAGCGGTGTTTCCGTTACTATTATTTGCACATCCACTTAGGACTAATGACAGTCCAATAGTAAGAGTGGCCATTATTTTAGTATACTTCAATTAAAAATCCTCCTAATAAACCTATGTATGATAAAATAGTTGTCTAAAGTTAAATACGTAAGGAATGTTATTTTTGGCGCTAAGAAAAACGCATGTTGCTTCAGCAGAAGCAGTAATGATAGGTTATGCCATTTCGACTAATCAACCGTTACCAATTATCATAACTGAGGCAATTGGTGTGTGGATAGGGAGTCAACTTCCTGATATTGATCAAAGACAAACTAGAGTAAATAAGAAAACCGGTTTAGAAACATCCGTTTTGACCTTATGGGGTCATCGAACCTGGTCACACAGTATTTGGATACCAGTCTTCCTATTTATTTTAGCACGCTACAGCTCTAATAGCCCAATCCTAAATGGAATAAGTTTCTATGAATATAAAGTGATGGGATACTTTTATTTTACGTTGGTTTTGGGATACTTCTTACATGAACTATTAGATTCTTTTTCGGTTGAAGGGATTAGATGGTTGTATCCATTAGGAAATCGTAAGATCATACGTAAGAAGGGCATATTTATATATAAGGTTCATAGTATGAAAGAAATTATAATTAGATATGTTTCTGTTACTATAGTGGTGATGGAATTGATTTTCTACTTATATAAAAACTTAAAATAAAAAGGGGTGCATCAAAGATGCATCCCTTTATTTATTTTCTCTTAATTGATCAACGAATTCTTTACTTGGTGTTACAAAGAGGGTCTTTTGACCTTCATAAATAACAAATCCAGGCTTAGAACCATTTGGTTTTCTGATTTTTTTAACTTGAACATAGTCAACGGGAACGGTTGCTGAATCTCTTGCTTTAGAGAAGTAGGCGGCAAGCATTGCAGCAGTTTCGATGGTTTCATCATCAGGATTGAAGTCCTTGATGATAACGTGAGAACCGTGAATCTTTTGTGTATGCAACCAAGTATCTCTCTTATCAGCATCTTTCATTGTTAACTTATCGTTTTGAAGGTTATTCTTACCAACAAGAATGTGAATGCCTTTATCAGTAATAAATTCTTCAGGTTTACTAATCTTAGTATTCTTATTTTTATTCTTTGTATTACGATTGTTGTGATGCTTTAAATATCCTTCGTTTTTTAGTTCGACTTTGATGTCGTCTAAATCGGATGGGTTGGCAATCTCAATTTGTGAAAGGATGTTTTCAAAGTAGTCAATTTCATCATTGGTCTTCTTTAATTGTTCAGTCACAAATGAGACAGCATTCTTTTCCTTTTGATAACGTTTAAAGTACTTTTGCGCATTTTCTGAAGGACTTAACTGATTAGAAATACTAATGTCGATTTCGTTTCCATTATCATAGAAATTAGGAAGAGCAATTTTAGTCATTCCTTTTTGAATCTTGTATAGGTATGTTGTTAGAATTTCACCCTTAATACGATATTCATCGGCATACTTAGTATTATCCAAGGTCTTTTCAAGTTTCTTTTTCTTGTTTTTATTCTTCTTTAATTCACTTCTAGCAACCTTAATTAATTGGCCACCTTGTTCGCGAACACGGTCCAATCTAGCTTTTGTTTCGTAGAAGTTATCTAGCAATTCGCTTAATGTATCAAACTGAATGTTATTTTCTTCAAACGGATAGACATTAAAACTATTATTCTTACCATGTTCAATCATGGTTGGTACTGGATTGTTGAAGTGATCAAAGAAATTATCAAACTTATCTTTGACAGCACCATCTTGATGCATTGCTTGAGCAAGATATAATGATGTGTCTTTACCTAGTCCTTGGATTCTCTTACGTAGTTCTGATGATAGAACCTCTTGGTTAGGGAATTCCTTAGTTAAGTCTTCAATTTTTTGATAATCAACGTTTTCATTAAATGGATTAACCATGTCTTGGTTTGGTGGGGTGATGTATGTGTCACCAGGCAAGATAGTTCTGTATCTATTCTTATCTGCACCAATTCGTTTGATTGCATCGATAATTCGCATATCATCTTGTGTATCTACTAAGATGATATTACTGTGTCTGGCCATGATTTCAACGACTAAACGCATTTCCTTTAAATCACCAATTTCGTTTCTAGTTGTGAAATGAAAAATCATTACACGGTCATTATCAATCTGGGATACTTTCTTTAAAACTGATCCACTAAGATGTTTTCTTAATGTCATTGTGAAAGTAGTTGGTGTGTGCGGATTAACGTATGGAATTTTTGAAACTTGCACACGCGCATAATTAGGATTGGCTGAAATTAAAATAGGGTAGTTTTCATGGTTTGAACGAACTGTTAAAACAATTTCGTTATCATAAGGTTGATTAATTTTGGATACTCGACCACCTGAAACTAATCGATTTAATTCACCAGTCATTGCATGAGTAAATGATCCATCAAATGACATTATCTCATCTCTCTTTCGTACAAAGTATTATCTTCTAGTATAACTGATATGCAAGCAAATTAGCAAAAATAACAGAGTTCTCATGATATAAATATGTTTTAATGTTATAATTTTATTTATAAATAATCGTATGTATTATGAAAAAGGATGAAAGATAATGAAAATTGCAATCGTAACAGATAGTACTTCTTATTTATCAAAAGAAGAACAAGAAAAATATGGAATTCATATTGTTCATATGCCTGTAATGATTGATGGTAAAAGCTATGAAGAAGGCAGCAACATCTCAACAGATGAATTCTATGAAAAACTAAAAAACTCACAATCATTCCCAAGTACATCACAACCACCAATGGGTGAGTTGATTAACTTGTATGATTCATTGGCTGATGAAGGTTACGACACTGTAATCAGTATTCATTTAGCAAGTACCATTTCGGGTTTTTACAATTCATTGTCAGCACTTGCACCAACCATTGAAAACATTAAAGTAATTCCTTATAACTCAAAGATTACCGTAAAACTAATGGGTAACTTGGCAATCGAAGCTGCAAGGAAGGTACAATCGGGGGCTAGCGTCGATGAAATCATTGAACATTTAGACCACGTTAGAGATACAATTGATGAAGTATTCGTTGTTGATGACCTACAAAACCTTGTAAGAGGTGGAAGACTATCAAATGCTTCAGCATTCCTTGGAAGCTTACTTAAAATTAAGCCATTACTAACTTTCGATAAGAAGAGTAATGAAATTGTGGCTTTTGAAAAGGTAAGATCTCGTAAGAAGGCACTTAAACGTACTGAGGCAATTTTCAAAGAAGCTGCTTCTAAGGTTGATTATCCATTAAAAGCGATTGTTATTAATGGTAATGATCCAGAAGCTGGACATGAATGGAAAGAAAATATTCAACAATTATATCCAAATATGAGTATTGAAGAAAGTTACTTTGGTCCTGTTATTGGTACCCATTTAGGTAACAAATCTCTTGCTCTAGCTTGGATGATTGATACTGACAAAAAGGACTAGTTTATGCTAGTTCTTTTTTATTATTAAAAAATAATTAGAAAATACATTGCTTTTTCTAATTATTAGTTCTATACTCATAGCAACTTATAAAGATATGAGGTGTTGTTTATGAAATACGGGATTATTGGAGCAGGAGCAATGGGATACAGGTATGGTGTTTTATTGCAAGAGAATACTGGCGTGGAAGTAGATTTCATCGAAACCTGGGAACCTAACATTGAGAAGGTAAAGGAACAAGGTGGTGTTTACGTTTCACGTGACCACGAAAATAAACATTTAGTGCCGATTAATATCTTTTACCCAGAAGATTATAAAGGACATCCAGATGTTTGGATTATCTTCAAAAAACAAATGCAACTAGAAGAAGAACTTAAGCGAGATAGTGCTGCTGGAATCTTTCATGATGATCAATATGCTTTTTCTGCAATGAATGGAATGGGTCATTTTGACAAGATTGAAAAGTATTTTGATAAAGATAAAATTGTTTGTGGAACTGCAATGATTGCGACCGTCTTAAATGGACCTGGTGATGTTGACTTCATGGGACCAGTAAACGGTGAAGCAATGCATTTAGCACCATACAATGATAAAGAACCTGATGAAACTGTTAAGGCTCTATTTAATGACTTAAAAGAAGCGAAATTAGGACCAATCATGGCCGATAATTGGATTAATATGTGTATGACAAAAGTAGTGTTCAATGCTGTTGTTAATACTCTTTGTACAATGTTTGAAGTCCAAATGGGACAATTCATTCAATATCCCAAAGCACCTGAAATGGCTCGTCAATTATTTAACGAATCCTTTGATGCATGTGAAAGAGCAGGTATTTATATGGATGAAACAAGAGATGAACAAGTTCAATCAGTTATTGATACTAGTCACACTCTAAAATATCATTATCCTTCAATGTATCAAGACTTCTCGAAAGGTAGAGAAACAGAAGTTGATTACATTAATGGATATATTGCCAAATTAGGTAGAGAAAACGACTATGTATGTCGTACTCATGAATTTGTAGTAAATCAAGTTCATTTGGTTGAACAAATGAGACAATTCAAATGATCACACACAAAATATAATTGTTTTGTAATTATAAAAATGATAATATTATGTTGTAACAAAAATTTGGGAGTAGGTAGTTATGCGTAAAGTGCAGACGGAACGGAATGTGAACGTTTGACGAAAACTTAGGTTGCGATGTAACTGCCGCATTCGCCACAACTTTTTATAATATCAACTTTTTATAATTATATGAGTGGCAGCTCCACTAGGAGATGTCTTTTGATGAATGTTTCAACTTTATTCAGGGTTCCACGTATTAACGTTAGGGACGCCGCTACAATTGCTATTTTAATGGCAATGACTTATGTTTTAGGAAGAGTCGGTATACATACACCAATCGTTGTATTTACTTTCTCATTCTTAGCTACTGCTGTATTGGCTTCAATGTATGGACCAATCATAGCAGGAATCGTAGGTGGGGTATATGACGTATTCGTTACAATCTTAAGCGGTCAAATGTATTTGCCTGGATTTACAGTGTCAGCTGTTTTATCAGCTTTCATTTTTGGTTTATTTTTATACAAAAATGAAAAGTTCAGTCCATGGAAAGCCATTTTAGCTCAGTTGGTCATCACATTATTAGTAAATACTTTATTGAATACTCTATGGTTATCAATGTCAACATTGACAGCCGGATACAGTTTCAAGGTATTCTTAATGACTAGATTGATCAAACAACTTATTACAACACCAATCCAAATGGTGCTTCTAGTAGTTGTGCTAGGCAATCCAATTATGCAAAAGTTGATAAAATCTCGTTGGAAATAATTTAGATTTGGAGTGTAATTATGAGCACTATCTACGATTACCAGTTAACTGAAATGAATGGTCAATCCATCAATTTCGGTGATTTAAAGGGTAAAGTTATCTTAATAGTTAATACAGCTAGCAAGTGTGGTCTTGCTGGACAATTAAAAGATTTACAATACTTATATGATAAGTACAAGAATCAAGGACTTGTCTTAGTTGGTGTACCATCCAATCAATTCCACATGGAATTAAATAGTGATGAAAAGACCAGCGAATACTGTCAATTACATTATGGGGTTACATTTCCAATGGCTAAACAAGCAAAGGTAAATGGCAAAGATGAATTACCATTATTTACATACTTGAAGTCAGTATCTGGTAAAGGTCGTATTAAATTTAATTACACCAAATTCTTGATTAATAAGAATGGTGAATTCGTAAAACGTTACTCACCATTAAAGAATCCACGTAAAATTGAACAAGATATTATCAATGAACTAGATCAATAACTAAAAGCATCCGTTTCGGGTGCTTTTTTGTATAGATAAATCAATCATATACTAATGTTTACATGAATCATGATAAATATTATCATCCAGAACGCATTTATGAACACCATAAAAGAGGAAAATAATTATGATTGATTATGGATCAAGCTATGTAATACAAGGTTTAATTGCATTAATTTCTAAAGCATTATACTTATGATTTATAACGACAGCTGTGGTATTGATCATAGTTATAGCAATGTTATTTGTCAGAAATTACTTACGCGTACTAAAAGGAGAATATTAAATATAATAGTAGCATCCAAAAAGGATGCTTTTTTAATTCATATATTGATGGGGAATACAGAGAACACTTCTCAGTTTATTTAAAATTATCTACTTTACATAATATATATTATACGAAGTAGACTAAAAAAGAAGAAGTAGCAATGATTCTCAATTTTCACATTTATTTATAACTTAATTTGATTTATATATTCTTGTAATATGTTTATGGTAAGATTTGTATAAATTCTTTGGAGGTTTTATTTATATATGATTACCTTTAGAAATCTATCTGATAATAATGATTCAAGTTATTGGTTAGATCTTTATTCAGATTCGTTTCCAACTAACCAACGAATTGATTTCAACGATTTAACTAATATTGCTAATTCTAATGACTCCGTTCAAATGCTGCTAATTCAGTTAAACGCTCAAAATGTCGGCATTATTTATCTTGTCGATTTTGACGATCAAGCATTCATATTATATCTTGCTATTGATGCTAATATGCGTGGTAACGGTTTAGGAAAATTAACTATAAAGGCCTTGAAATCAAGGTTTAAAGACGGTTTCATTCTGGAATCTGAGTCCATTTTAGTTGATTCTGCTAATCATAAACAACGAAATGCTAGATATCGTTTCTATACTAATAACGGTATGATTGATACTGACTTAGCAACCAAGGATTCTGATGACGAATTCCACCTACTTACTTCAAATAAGTATGCTGGTGTTGATCTATACAAGAAAGCTAACCAAATTCTTGGTTTAGATGTAGATGTAATTAAATATAATAAATAGAAAAAATAGGACGCTCTCTGCTGCACGTTTAAATATTTATATGTATAGTTATACGTTTGCGTGCAGTGTGTGGCGTCATAAATACATAAGATTATTTTGATAAGACTTATAATGATGGTTTTTAAGTTTCATATGATAGAATGCATTCATACTTGATTTTAAGGAGAAGCAAAATGAATGTTTTAAAGTTAAAAAAATCTACATATTCAATTATTGCGATAATAATTATATTGGTTGCGCTAGGAATCAGAAATACGATTGATAATGGTAAGTTCTACCAATTTACAAATAACAATGCTGGATTGCTTGTAAAAGCTGATGAAAACAAAAAAGTTATTTGGAAAATGGTAAATCAAGACTCAGATGTTACATATCTATATTTCAACAAGAATAACCAAGTATTAATTGCTGAAGACAAATCTGATCTAAATGGAATCTATAAGAATCCAAACAATTATAGTGATGATATCGGAACCTTTAAAAATAACGGTGGCGAAATTACTTTCAACATCAAGTACGACGAAGAACAAGTTAACATCAAACTTTACAATTTAAAGAAGGTTAACGATAACAAATTTGTTGGTACTAGTGAAACTGACTCTGGTAGTACTTCATTTAAGAAGAACATCACAATTACCAAAGATGGTTATATTAAGTAAAAAAGGGCGTCTGCGTCTATTAAAAAAGCATTCCAAAATGGAATGCTTTTTATTTGTCATCGACTAATCTAAATTTGATTTTAGCCCCTACTTCTTGGGAACTATTAGCGTGATCAACTTTGACATTTAATTGTTTGAATGGGAAGGTTGCTTGCATATGAGTAACTCTATTAGACATATCAGGCATATTCTTCATTAATTCGTTAATATCCAATCTCTTAGTGTAGAAACGGACAAGTGCCCTAACCCAATTAATTCCGGTTGCTCTGCTTAAGAATATTGTTTCAGTTAAACGTAGTGGTCTAATACCAACATACTCTGATTCGCCCTTCTTATTTTGATTAAACAAGATTTGGACTAATCCAATCCAATTGGAACTTTGAATATGGGCTTTAGATTCTTCAATATCTCTTTGTAATGCTTCATCACCTAAGACATATGGCGTCTCGTATGCAGTTACATAATCTAAGTCACTCTTATTATTACTAATTAACTTTTCTGTTGAGATAAAGTAACTTTCATCTTGAGTCACAAAGAAGTTTAGTGCATAGGTAACATCCTTAGGTAAAACAACCCCTGTTTCTTGATCAGGTGGCAATACTTGAACGTTTAAATCAGTGTATTTCTTTAATTGTTTTAGTAGGAAATGTCTGTTTCCTGGAATGAATACTCTAACTGGTTTTTCCAGTTCAATAATATTTAGAATTGCCCCTAATTGAATTGGTTCAATATATTGCTTATCACTAATTTGTGGACTTAGTGATAATGCATTTGGATTGTTATTCATGACAATTGTCTTGTAACCGATTCTGTGTAGTTGGATTAACATTTCAGCTGTGTAGTAATCAGCAGCTGTATTAGGACCTAGCTTGTTTCCACCACGACCGATTACTAGAGCGGTCTTTTCTGATTCTTGACTAGATTCGTTTTCAATTTCATAACTACTGTAGAAAGAACGAATGTTTTGATCAAATTCACCAGCTGAAGGTTCAATTGCCTTATATGTTGGGTATTCACCAGCAGCGTGATATAACTCTCTAACTTTTTCGATTGGTTGATGCCATGTTTCAGCCATCATACCATCACCAAAGCCATGATCATGAGCAACTTCAATGGTTCTTAGTTTCATTGGTTCTTTAATGATTAGTTCTTCAACATCCAATAATTCCTTTAGCTTGTAGAAATAGAATTGGTTAATCTTGGTTAATTCCTCTAATTCATCTACTTGGTAACCACGTCTTAGCGCTTCAATTAATACTAATAAACGGTCTGACTTAGGGTGAATCAATTGACTGATTAATTCATCACTACTGATTTCGTACATGCTTGGTAGAACATCACGAGGTGAGAATTGAGAACTACGCAAAGCTTTTAACATTGCTTCTTCAACAGTTCTACCTACCCCAATGGTTGAACCAACAGACTTCATTGTAGTATTTAGATGTTGATTAGCTTCTGGAACATTATCAAATGGCCATACTGGCATCTTAATTACCACGTGGTCTAATGTTGGTTCCATGATGGGTGTTAAACGGTGATAGTTAGCGTGTAATTGAATCTCTGGTAATGAATTACCTAGTAAAAGATTTGTACATACATAAACTAATGGATAACCTGTAGATCTCGCAGCTAGTGCTGAACTACTGTTAATCAACGGATTAATTTTTGTGATGTAGTAATTACTACCATCGTTAGGATCTAGGGCAAATTGAATATGACATAAACCAACGATATTCAATAAGTCCATCATCTTAAACGTTGCAGTTCTTAGACTTTGGTACTCAATATCGCCCAGTGTTTGAACTGGAGAAATTACGATTGAATCACCAGAATGGACACCAACAGCATCAATATTTTCCAAACCACTAATTAGAATCTTGGTATTGGTTTGATCTCTAACCGCAACAGTTTCAATTTGTTTGTAACCAACGATGCTCTTTTCAATGATACATACGCTGTCGTCTTTAAATTCGTCTTCTAACATGTCAGAAAGTTCTTCAGCATTATTACAGATGATTCTTTCGGTACTTTCCTTATGGCTAACTTTTTTGATGTTAACTGGGAAACCAATTTCTCGAACGACTTCAAATGCTTCGGATTCACTTCTAACTATTTTAGAAGGTACTGCTGGTTCATCGATACTATTAATAGCAATCTTCATCTTATCTGGATTATTAATAACCTTTAAAGACTCTTTAGAGATCCCTAAAACACGGACTCCTAAATCACTTAGAATTCCTTGGTTTAATAGTTCCTGTGTAACGTGAATTGCTCTTAATCCCCCAGCGATTGGAATAATTGCATCAGGAGATTCCTTCTTAATTACATCAAGAACATTTTTTAAATTAATTTCTTTTATAAATACATTAGCCGGTTGAACTTCTGAAAGTGTAAGTGAAAAAGGATTATTATCAATCACTAGAACTTGAACGCCATTTTTCTTTAAGGCTGTCATCATTTGAAATGCAGCAGCATCAAGCTCAGTTTCATTACCAATTTTAGAAGGTCCACCACCTAAAATTAATACCTTCTTGATTTTATTATCTATCATTAGTTATCTCCTTTGTGAGCTAACGTTTTCTAGAAATTCTTCAAACAAGTCTGCACTGTCTTGTGGACCAGGTCCACCATCTGGTGAGAATTGAACAGAAAAAGCAGGATAATCACGATGTCTGATACCTTGGACAGTACCATTAACTAAATCAACATATGTAATCAATAATTGATCATGGATGATTGATTTAGGATCAACAGCGTATCCTTCGCTTTGTGATGCATAGATGATTTGATTAGTAATAACTTGTCTAATTGGATGATTACTACCATGATGTTCACCGTCTAATTTGTAAACATTGGCATCATTGGCTAATGCAAACAATTCATGTCCTAATCCCATCGCAAACATTGGGATTTCTTTTTGGACCTCTCTAATCATCTGTAAAACAGAATCTGGTAAATCTCTTGGAGAACCAGGTCCAGTTGATAAAACAACACCATCAGGGTCTAAATCAAAGATTTCCTGACTAGTTGTTTCAAATGGCATCACAATAACGTTACAATCAAGGTCAGCCAATTTACGTAAAATACCGTATTTAAGACCGAAATCAATCAATACAATATTGTATCCATCACCAGTATTTGGAAATGGCGCCTTGGTAGATACTTGATTTACTTGTTGATTAGTAAGAACCGTTGCATGAAGTTGATCAAAAGCATGTTCATCATCCATATCAACAATACTTGCCTTCATTGTTTGTTTTCGATTTAAGCGACGTGTTAATTCTCTAGTATCGATTCCCGCAATACCAGGAATGTTATGTTGCTTTAGGAATAAATCTAAGTTTAAGTTTCCTAATCTATTGGTAGAAATATTGGAGTATTCTTTAACAACTACCCCTTTTGAATTTGTCACAATTGCTTCAAAGCTTTTGTGGTTAATTCCTGTATTACCAATAGATGGCTGTGTAAACACAATGATTTGATTATGGTAAATTTGATTTGTTATAACTTCTTGATAGCCTAACATATTAGAATTTACAATAATTTCTCCAGTTGTGGTTGCTTCAGCTCCGAAGGCTTTACCTTTATATGAAGTTCCATCTTCTAATATTAAATATCTAGTGGTCATAACAACAATCTCCTTAAATATTTTATTTAAGAGTTACTTTTCATCAATTTCAACAGAATCTTGATCATCGATTTCATCAACTTGAACATTGATGATTTCTTGTTTTGAAGTTGGAATGTTCTTACCAACAAAGTCAGCTCTAATTGGTAATTCACGGTGTCCACGATCAACTAATACAGCTAATCTGATGTTCTTTGGACGACCTAATTCAGCAATTGCTGATAATGCAGCGTTAATAGTTCTACCAGTAAATAAAACGTCATCAACTAAGATGATGTTTTTGTCCTTTAATGAAACAGCTTCATCAGAAAGAACTGCTGGTTCGTTGTCAGTGTGTTGAATATCATCACGATACTTTGTAACGTCGATTCCAACTACAGGAACTTCTTTATTTTCAAGCTTTTGTAAACGATTAGCAATGCGTTTAGCAAGGTAAATACCACGAGTCTTAATACCAACTAATACTAGGTTATTTACCCCCTTATTTTTTTCAATAATTTCGTAAGTAATACGAGTTAACGCTCTTTGCATGGCCATTTTATCAACAACGACTTTACTCATTACAAATCCTCCTATTTTTGATTGTATTTATTTCTTAATTTAGTAATTGTTTGTTCAAAAATTTCTGGCAATGGTGTTTCAAAAATCATTTGTTCGTTTGTCTTTGGGTGAACAAAGCCTAATTTCTTAGCATGTAAAAATTGACCATTACCCTTTAAAGTGTTCTTGGGTCCGTATAGAGGATCTCCAGCAAGTGGATGACCAATATACTTCATATGAACTCTAATTTGGTGAGTACGACCTGTTTCTAATACACATGAAACAAGTGTATATTCTCCACCGAAGCGTTCTAAAACCTTAAAATGAGTAACGGCGTTCTTTCCATCATCTACGATTGCCTGTTTTTTACGGTCTTTTTTAGATCTACCAATTGGGGCGTTAATAACGCCACTATTTTCTTTGATATTTCCATGTACTAATGCAATATATTCACGAATGTTTGATTTATCCTTTAATTGTTTGGACAAAGATTCATGAGCATAATTATTCTTAGCAACCATTAATAGACCAGATGTATCTTTATCAATTCTATGAACGATTCCTGGTCTATAGGTTCCATTAATTGTTGAAAGTGGTGAATGATAAAGTAATGCATTCACTAATGTATGGTCAGGATGACCTGGAGAAGGATGAACAACCATTCCTTGCGGCTTATTGACGACAATTACATCATCATCCTCATATACAATATCAATGTTGATGTTTTCCGGTTCCACGTTCATTGTTTCTGGTTCAGGAATGATTACCTGAATTACCTCACCGTCTTTAACATCGTATTTTGCCTTTTTCTTTTGTCCATCTACCAAGACTAATCCATCTTCAATCAAACTTTTGGCTCTTGAACGACTTAAATCATCAACGTTATCAGTTAATGATTTATCTAGTCGAACATGCCCCTTTGTGACTGTATAAGTTACTGTATCTTTAATCTAAATCACCATCTCTTAATATTGCAAAAAATAACAAGATAATTCCAAATGTAATGCAGATATCTGCGAAGTTAAACACTGGGAAATTAATAAAATCAACTTGGAACATATCAACTACATAACCTTGTAAGAAACGGTTAATGAAGTTACCTAAAATTCCAGCTAATAAGATTGTTGTACTTGTTAAATAAAGCTTTCTACCCTCTAATTTTATCATAAAATAAACAATCGCTACGACTGCTACTAAGGTAATAATGGAAAATAACCATTGTTGGCCTTCCAAGATACTCCAAGCAGCACCACTATTATGCAGATTAGTAATTGATAATACTCCTGGGATGATTGTTGTACTTGATGTTTCTGAAATGTTTGCAGAAATCCAAATTTTGATTGCTTGATCAATTCCAACAAGAGCACATAGGCTAATTAAAATATATACAATTGGCATTGAAAAACTCCTTTAGAATAGCCCTGTAATCTTACCATCATTATCAATATCCATGTCTAAAGCTGCTGGATGTGATGGTAAACCAGGCATTGTTAGAATCTTACCAGTTAATACAACGATGAAACCGGCACCTAGTTTAGGTTGGATGTCAGAAACATTAATTGAGAAGTCAACTGGTGCTCCTAACTCTTTAGCATTATCAGTGAATGAGTATTGGGTCTTAGCGACACAGATTGGTAATTTGTCCCAACCATTTTTAACTAGTTTCTTTAATTGTGTCTTAGCTTTATTACTTAATACAACACCATTTCCACCATAAATTTTAGTAACGATAGCATTTAACTTGTCCATAAATTCATCATCGTTGTTGTATAGCGGTTTAAATTCTTGATTGTTGTCACATACATCAACTAATTCTTCAGCTAATTCAGTGGCACCTGCTCCACCATTTTCCCATACAGTTGTATTGAATGGTTTTACACCTTGTTCTTTGATGTAATCGTTTAATGCGTTAATTTCTTTTTCAGTATCGCTGGTAAATTCATTTACAGCAACTACAACTGGTTTGTTGTATTGCTTCATGTTAGCAATGTGTCTACCTAAGTTCTTAGCACCCTTTAGCAATGCACCTACGTTTTCTTGATCTAAGTCGTTCTTGTTAACTCCACCATTTAGCTTTAATGCTCTAACAGTAGCAACAATAACAATCGCATCTGGACGTTTTCCTAACTTTTCAGATGTAATGTCTAGGAACTTTTCTCCACCTAAATCGGCACCGAAACCAGCTTCGGTAATTGCGTAATCCGCATGTTGAATGGCTGCTTTAGTAGCTAAAATACTGTTACAACCATGAGCGATATTAGCAAAAGGGCCACCATGAATGAATGCTGGAGTGTGTTCTAGTGTTTGAACTAAGTTTGGCTTGATTGCATCTTTTAATAGTAATGCTAATGCACCAGTAACACCCAAGTCATTAACAGTAACTGGTTGTCTATCGTAGTTGTAACCAATTAGGATTTTACCTAATTTTTCTTTTAAGTCGTTTAAATCTTCACTTAAAC
>ERZ794949.6-NODE-6-length-79452-cov-18.974684_pt1 | contig 79452 bp, 78 predicted proteins | sample MGYA00511363_ERZ794949 | MGnify/ENA primary metagenome ERZ794949 (study PRJEB30137, sample SAMN04331402) | food metagenome | isolation source: T1 must sample point D1 replicate B | place: Australia: South Australia ...
TAGCCATCTACTAATTCTTGTGTTGGGGCTTCTGCCATCACACGTAGTAGTGGTTCAGTACCACTAGGACGAACTAGGACACGACCGTCACCGTTCATTTCTTTTTCAACTTCAGCGATAACTGCTTTTACTTGATCATCTGCTTGAGCACCATCTTTGTCGCTAACCTTAACGTTGATTAGTTGTTGTGGGTACTTAGTTACTTCATCAGCAAGTTCTGATAACTTCTTACCAGTGTCCTTCATTACGTGTAGTAATTGTAAACTAGTTAGTAATCCATCACCGGTAGTGTTGAAGTCTAGGAAGACGATGTGTCCTGATTGTTCTCCACCTAGGTTGTAACCAGATTTGTTCATTTCTTCAACAACATATCTGTCCCCAACCTTGGTTTGAACATTGTGCATACCGTTTGCTTCCATTGCCTTGTACATACCTAGGTTACTCATAACTGTAGTTACCACAGTGTCTTGTTTTAGACGACCATGATCCGACATGTACTTACCACAAATGTACATAATCTTGTCACCGTCGACTAGTTCACCGTTTTCATCAACAGCTAAACAACGGTCACCGTCACCATCAAATGCTAGTCCAATTTCAGCACCTTGTTCGACAACCATCTTTTGTAGTTTTTCTGGGTGAGTTGAACCAACTTGGTCGTTGATGTTAATACCGTTTGGCATAGTTGCCATGGTTTCAAATTCAATACCTAAGTCCGCATATAAGCGTGATACTAGGTTACTTGTTGCACCGTTTGCTGAATCAACACAAATCTTCATACCTGATAGGTCATCAGGAACTGTTTGTTCTAGGAAACGAATGTATTTTTGACTACCTTCTGAGTAATCATCAACACTACCTAGACCCTTAGCTGATGGACGTGGTAAATCATCCTTGTCAGCTTCTAGAATTGCTTCTATTTCTTCTTCTAATTCATCTGATAGCTTGTAACCATCTGAACCAAAGAACTTGATACCGTTGTATTCAGCTGGATTATGTGAGGCAGTTATCATAACACCAGCAGCTGCTCCTTGAGTTCTAACAAGGTAAGCAACACCTGGGGTTGTAACAACCCCCAATTGAAGAACTTCAATTCCGACTGATAGTAAACCAGCAATTAAAGCACTTTCTAGCATTTGTCCAGAAATTCTTGTATCTCTCGCAACTAATACTTGGGGTTGTCCTTCTACTTGGCTGTGCTTGGTTAAAATGTACCCACCGGCACGTCCACATTTGAAAGCTAGTTCAGGGCTTAAGTCCTTGTTAGCTACCCCTCTAACTCCGTCTGTTCCAAAATACTTCATAATTTTATCTCCATTCATCATTCGATTCTTTAAAATCTATTGTGGAATAACTGTTACTTTAATGTTTTCAGGATCGAAACCAGTAACGTTATTTAGATTCTTATCTAGTTCCACATTAACCACTTTCTTTGATGTAATTCCAGAAACATCAACATAAGCGACTACATTATCAATTGATTCTAGCTCTTTTTTCGTTCCAAAAACCTTCACCTTATCTGTGTCTGATGTTAGTTCATAGTTTTGGTTACTAGAGCCATTTTCAACTTTTAGTTTTAGTGGAACGTTTTTATTATTTCCACTACTTATTGGCAAATTAACAGAAGTTGTTGATGGCGTCAAGATGACGTTAACAATTCGACCCTTTGAGTCTAATGCTTCTAAAACAGCTGAAGAGCTGACTGACTTCTTGGTGTTTTGTGGAATGCTTAGCTTAGCAACAACTTGCTTAATCTTAGCAATTTCGTTGGCCGCTCCAGTCACCTTCACCTTGTTGGTACCAAGGACCGGTTTACCAGCTGAATAACCATCGGCAATGTTTGATGATTCGTATTCTGCTTTAACTGGGAATTCCACTGTCTTTCTTGGTTGAATATTAACGTAGATATAACTTGGGTTGATGTAGTATCTCAATTCGTTGTTTAAACCATCTTGGTACAAACGAACCTTATGAGTTCCCACACCTAATCTGGAAAGATCAGCATACACCTTAAAGTTTTGTGTATTGACTGTGGTAGTAACTAACGCTGTTGGTCCTACAATCTTAACTGATACTTTTTCAGGATATCCGGTAACAAAGTACTTGCTGTTATCGACGTTTAATTGTAGTGGCACTGAGATATTAGCTGACTTGTTAGAAGTCAATTGAGTAATATCTTCAGAGCTACCATAGTTACTGCCTGAACCAAAAAGTTTTGATTGGTTAACATAAGCAAATAATAAGATAGCAAAAATCAATGCCAATAATCTTAGGTACCATGGGCTATTAAACTTCTTCATTACTTTTGCCCCCCTGTTGATTGCTTGATTTTGTCGAACCAATTAAAGATGGTTGTAAATAAGTTCTTATTCATTGAATCTTGCTTAGTAATCAATTGATCACGTAAGAACTTCATATAGTCGTCCTTATTCATTCCACGTAATAATTCGTTGTTCTTGGTAATTGATACTTCCCCTGTTTCTTCAGAGATAACAATGGTTAAGGCATCAGTTACTTCAGAAATACCAACGGCTGCACGATGTCTAGTTCCCAATTCCTTTGGAATTAGGTTACTTTGTGACAATGGTAGGTATGCAGCTGCTACGGCGACACGGTTATTACTGATAATAACGGCACCATCATGCAATGGTGTATTTGGAATAAATGTATTAATCAAAAGTTCACCGGTGATATCAGCATCTAACTTAATTCCAGTTTCGATGTAGTCTTCCAATCCGGTATCCATTTGAATTGTCATTAAAGCACCAATTCTACGTTTTGACATATATTGGATGGCTTTATCAAGTTCCAAAATCATCTTTTCATTTTCAACGTTTTGGTTTTGTGCATGTTTAATAATTGAGCCTCGACCTAAATGTTCTAGACCACGTCTGATTTCAGGTTGGAAAATAATAATGATCGCTATAACTCCCCAGTTAATAACTTGGTCAGTTAAGTATGATACAGTTGTAAATCCGAAGATTACACTGATAATTTTCACAATGGCAATTACTAAAACACCACGGAATAATTGGACAGCTTTTGTGCCCTTAAGTAAGATAATTACCTCATAGATAATGAACCAAACAACTAAGATATCTAAAAGGTTACTTAGTGTTAAGATGTTACTCCAATTTATCCCCATACCTATTCCTCCATAATTTCATTCATATTCTATATTATATCACTCATTTTCGTTTATTTTTAGCATTATCATTTTTGATAGAATTTTTAAGTAATAATCATTCAATATTTCCCGTTTAAGGTTTAAAATAGGATTAATAATATATTGAGGGGTCCAAATCATGTTTAAAAACGCACGTTGGCAAGTACGCCTATTTTTCATTTTGTGGATAATATTTTTATTCGTGGTCGCAAAGCCACCGTTTGAATTTTTAGTATTAAACACCTTCTTGGGTTACATCCCCATTGAACTGAGTTTGGAACTAACAAATAAGTACGTTGAAAAGTCATGGATTTTTTGGCCAATCTTTGCACTTTGGTTAATTTTCTATCCAAATGCACCCTACCTATTGACCGACTTATTCCATTTATCACTACTTCAACCATATGGAACGAACGGACTATTAAGATTATCTGCTCACATGTGGATGAACTACTCATTCTTAATGATTAGTGCTTTAGGATGCTCAATGCTTGGTTTCTATGGATTATTTCAAATCGTAAACCGTTGCTTCGCATTCTTTTCAATCCATTCTAAATTGGCCAAAGTATTGCTAATCTTTGCTTTAAACGTCGTTTCATCAATTGGAATTTACGTTGGTAGATTCCTTAGATTCCACACCATCTACTTATTATTCTCACCTCGCTTGGTGATTAAACAACTAACTGAGATGTGGACGTTAAAAATGTTAGTATTTGTTGTCATCATGACAATTGTTCAATGCTTTATCTACTGGATTTTATATCTAATCCTAAAAGATGTGAAAGATTCAAAAGAATAATGAAAAGACAGCCTTTATTGGCTGTCTTTTTTTAGTCTGTGCTTAATTCGTTATTTTCAACGTAGTTAACTTCTTGTCTTAGCTTAGAAGCAAGTTTCAAACTAATCTTATCGTTGATCAATAATTCTTGAATTCCCTTACGGTAAGCTTCTAGCTCACGTTCCTTGGCGATACGGTAGTACTTTTCGTAATCCAATGAACGAGTTCTTAAAGCCAAACTAAGGTTGGTGTATTCATCCACAATTGATTTAATGACTTTAGAATCACCATGTTCTTTTAGTTTTTGAACGGTATAGTCATTGACCATAATCAAAGCTTTTTGAATCTTTAGTTTTTGTTCCTTGTCAGAACGTTGTTTGAATAGCCATAACTTGGTTGTTTGAATAGCTGACATAAATTCTAGTTTGAAGTTGAAATCGTTAAATGCAACTAAGTTCTTCAATTCACGGTGGTTAATTTGGTAGTTAATCGCATTGGCTTCCTTGCTGGTAACAACATTGTCTGCGACTAATTTCTTAACCGCTTGGTGTTCATATTCAACGGCCAATGAACGAATACTCTTTTCTAATTCATCCGGTTTGATTGAAGATAGTTGTCTAATCATCAATTCGCATTGATCGATTAAAATGTTGCAAATGTGTTTGTCCGGACGTTCCATTTGTTTGATGTCATCAATCACGTAGTTTAACACGTAGATACGCGCCTTTTCTTCACTCCAATGGTTATCGTTGTTGTAAGAAACGACCGGATCATTTTTAGAAATCAATGGCAATACAATTACCGCAGCTAGTAAACTTAAAACGATAACGATTGATGCAATGAATAGTACTAATTCACGATCAGGAAACGCTTCGTTTTGAACGGTAATCAATGGAATGGAAAGAATTCCGGCCATCGTGATGGCACCACGAACACCTGAGAAACCAACAATATTTGCTGCTCTGATGTCGATGGGTCCAATCTTCTTAGTGGTAATTAGGTTGTGACAGATTTCGTATAGAATAATCCACACAATTCTAATGATTAGAATAATCAACCATGTCACAACGGCATAACCAATTGATTGGAATGTATTGAACTTCATGTCGTTAATAACGGCTTCCATCGCAAATGGTAGTTCAATTCCTAGAATCAAGAACACGATTCCGTTTAATAGGTAAACGATAATGTTCCATGCTTGTTCACTAATTAATTGTAATTCAGCTGATGATGATTGAGTTGATGTGTTGTTCACGTGGTAGACGATTCCGGCTGTTACCACCGCAATTACCCCCGAAGCATGGAAAACGTCTTCAGAAAGCAAGTAAATAACGAATGGTGAAACGATTTGTAAAACAACATTAAATACTAAGTTGGTTAAACCGTTCTTGTATAACCACTTACGCACTAATGAGATCACTAACATTGTGGCTACCCCAATGATGGCACCAACAATACTGATGTAGAAGAAGTCTCCTACGGCATTCTTTAATGAAAAAGCACCATAAACAGTTGCGGCGATGGCATACTTAAAACCAATCAAGCCACTGGCATCATTGATTAGACTTTCTCCGTTTACCAAGTGCAAAATGTTCTTTGGCAAGCGCACCTTTTTGGCGATTGATTCAACTGCAATAGGATCGGTTGGCGATAGAATGGCAGCTAATGAGAATGCTACTGGAAGTGGCATTGATGGAATTAATTTATAAATTAACAAACCACCAAAGAACATGGTGATAAATACTAAGATGATTGCGTTTGCGAAGATGGGCCATCTCAATTCCCAAAGTTCATCCTTGGGAAAACGACGCCCGTCGTTAAATAGCAACGGTGCAATGAATAATAGTAAAAACCAGTCTGTACTTAGGTTAATGCTGAAGTTACCAATCAATGCTAATCCACATCCAAAAACGACCTGGATTAAACTAACCGGAATGGCCTTAACATAGTGATTAACGATTGTTGATAGAAGCAGTAGTAACGTTAAAAATAAAATAATTTCAATAAGCTGCATGGATTATCCCCCTATTTGTCTTGTCCGATAATTCTTACTTCCGTTTCTAGATGTACTTTGTTTTTAGCGTAAACAGTTTCTTGCACATGCTTGATTACATTTAAGTAATCGGTAGCAGTCGCGTTGTCAATGTTCACAATGAACCCAGCATGTTTCTTAGATACTTGGGCGCCTCCTGATTGGTATCCTTGAAGACCGGCATCATGAATTAACTTACCAGCAAAATAGCCCTCTGGTCTCTTAAACACGCTTCCACATGATGGTAAATCAAGTGGTTGTTTTGATTCACGTAATTCATTTAGTCGATCCATTTCCGCTTGGATTTCATCTTTATCCCCAGTGGATAACTTAAATGTTGCTTCCAAAACGATGTCATCTTGGTCTTGCACAGCACTGTGTCTGTATCCGAAATCTAGTTCACTATTTGATAGCGTCTTGATTTCATTTTCTGGTGTTAAAACAGTGACTGATTCAATCACTTCAGCGGTTTCACCACCGTATGCACCAGCATTCATGAAGACTGCTCCACCGATACTACCTGGAATTCCGGCAGCGAATTCCATCCCGGTTAAACCGTGTTGTTGGGCAACAATGGTAGTATCAATGTATCTAGCACCTGCTTGAGCAATCACTAAATCATCGTGAGATGTAATTTCATTCATTTCAGTCAAAATGATAACTAATCCCCTAATGCCACCATCTTTGATGATTAAATTACTAGCATTTCCTAAAACAGTGATTGGTAAATTATCACGTTTTGTCATTGCTAGTAATTCTCTGACTTCTTCAGTATTTTTAGGAAAGGCAACCAAGTCAGCAGGTCCACCGGTCTCTGTGAATGTATATTTTGATAATGGTTCATTTTTTAAAAGCTTAATTTTTTCCATTTTAATCATTTTCCTTAATTATCATAATTTATAAGAGTCTATTAGTATAAATCTCATACTTTTAATATTTAATTACTAATAAACTCGTATTACTACATTTTTAATTTTACCACGATATCATATAGTAAGACCATGTTATAATGTTGAAAGAATAAAACGAAAGGACGTTATTAATGAACTTCGTTGCAATTGATTTTGAAACTGCCAATAATCAACGAGCTAGTGCATGTTCATTAGCATTAACCGTTGTCCGAGATAATAAAGTTGTTGATGAATTCTATACTCTAATAAATCCAGAGACAGATTTTAATTATCGAAATGTGAATATTCATGGTATTCATGAAAGCGATGTTTCAAAAGCACCTACTTTTCCTGAAATCTGGCCGGTAATCAAACAATTCTTTACCAAGGATCAATTAGTAGTTGCTCACAATAACTCATTTGATAATAGTGTATTATCACGAAGCCTAATGCGTTATGGCCTAACCGTTCCAATTTACAAGACATTGGATACAGTTAAGACTTGTAAGTATCTTTTCCCAGAGTTTAAGAATCACAAACTAAATACGGTTTGCGCAAACCTTGGAATTAGACTTCACCATCATCACAATGCGCTAGATGATAGTTTAGCTTGCGCTAACATTTTAATTTATCAACAAGAAAACTTTGACGACGAAGTGATTAAATCATTCATCAAGGTAAAAAAATAAGCATCCAGCTGGGTGCTTATTTTTTTAGGTTATATTGCATTTCTTGTGTGGATAACACACTGCCGAGTGCATTAATTACTCTTTTCTTTACCATGGTAAAGCCACTTTTTTCATATAAGTGAATTGCGTGTTCATTGGTCTTTTTCACAACCAGTGCCAATGTTGATAAGTTACTATCATAGGTTGCCCAATCAATAACAAAGTCCATCAACTGGCCACCAATTCCTTGGTGGCTATACTGATTCAAGACAGCAATGCCTAGCTCACCGATTCCGGAATCTTGTAGTTCTTGGACTTGAATCATCCCGACTGGTTGCTCATCCAAAAATGCTAAACCGATAATAAAACTACGAGTTTGATTAACCAACATGATTTGTTGGGCTTGGTCATCTACTGATAACTTGCCAATGTTTGGATCAATCGTGTATTGGTCTGATTCTTGTTTTAATTGTGCAATTAATTCGATTAACTTAGCTGCATCGTCTGGTTGTGCACAACGCACATCTAAATTACACATCGCTACTTTTCCACCTGTGGAAAAATTTGCTTAACGATGTCTTCAAAACGTTTGCCGCTTGGTTCAAATGAAATAATTCTAAAATCTTCGCCCTTTTCATCATCACGACGGAAAACAATTTTTAAGTAATCGTCAGGTAGTTCATCAGCGATGAATTCGGACCATTCGATAACGTTAACACCGTCACCGTTGAAGTATTCTTCTAGTCCTAGTTCATCCCCACTACCATCATCTAAACGATAGATATCCATGTGGTAAAGTGGCAACCTGCCGCCTTGATACTCACGGATAATGGTAAATGTTGGACTCTTGATATTGCGTTTAATACCCAAGCCCTTGGCTAATCCCTTGGTGAAGGTAGTCTTACCAGCACCTAGGTCACCATCCAACAAAATGACGTCTTTAGCCTTTAATAATGGTGCCAATTGTTCACCATATTGTTTTGTTTCATCAGGTGATTCTACGTTAACTTTAACCAAGAATCATCCCTCCTTTTGCTTATAGAGATTGGATTGCGTTAATAATTGCAACGTTGTAAACATCTTCAGCGACACATCCACGTGAAAGGTCTGATACTGGTTTTGCCAAACCTTGTAGTAGTGGGCCAAATGCTTCAAATCCACCTAGACGTTGAGCAATCTTGTAACCAATGTTTCCTGATTGTAGTTCGGGGAATACGAAGACGTTAGCTTGTCCAGCAACTTCTGAACCAGGTGCCTTCTTGTTAGCAACTTCTGGTACTAATGCAGCATCAAATTGTAGTTCTCCATCTGATGGAACATCTAGTTCGTCTTTGGACATTGTAGCAGCTTCTTGAACCTTGGTTACCATGTCACCCTTAGCAGATCCCTTAGTTGAGAAACTTAGAAAGGCAACCTTTGGATCGATGTTGAATTGTTTAGCAGTGATAACACTTTGCTTAGCAACTTCAACCATCCCCTTAGCGTCTAGTTCGATGTTGATAGCACAGTCAGCGAAAATGTATCTAGTGTCACCCTTTTGCATTAAGAATGAACCTGAGATACGGCGCATTCCTTCTTGAGTCTTGATGATTTGAAGAGCTGGTCTAACAGTATCACCAGTAGCGTGAGCTGCACCTGATACCATTCCATCGGCTTTGTCCATGTAAACCAACATAGTACCGAAATAGTTAGCATCCTTTAGCCATTCAGCTAATTGTTCGCGAGTGTTCTTACCGTTACGACGTTCTTCTAGTGCATCTAGCATTTCTTCGAAGTCTTTTTCTGGGTAGTTGTTAATGTCGACGATTTCAACGTTTGATAGATTAAAGTCACCGGCGTTTTGCTTAATTTCTGCTGGGTCACCTAATAGCACCGGGTGGATTAGGTTTTCGTCAGCTAAACGACTAGCTGCTTCGATGATTCTAATGTCGTCTCCTTCTGGGAAAACGATTTTCTTGTTTAAACCACTAATCTTTTCTTTTAATTCATCTAGTAAACTCATATTTCTTCCTCCTAATGGATTGTAACGTGTTCTGGTAGTTGCCAATCAATTGGCTTTTCACCTAATGATTCTAAGGCGATATTAGTCTTTGAAAATGGTTTTGATCCGAAGAAACCACGGTGTGCTGACAATGGACTTGGATGCGCTGATTCAATCACAATATTGGTCTTGGTATTAATCAACTTCACCTTGTCCCTAGCCGCTCTCCCCCAAAGGATAAATACGACAGGTTCAGGACGTTGTGATAACTTTTCAATTGCAGTATCAGTTAATTTTTCCCACCCCTTTGATTTGTGGGAAAATGCAATTCCGTCTCTTACAGTCAATACTGAGTTCAATAATAGAACTCCTTGTTTGGCCCACTTTTCAAGGTAGCCATGATTAACCGGTTTGATGCCTAAATCACTTTCTAATTCCTTGTAGATATTTCGAAGCGAAGGTGGCACCTTCACTCCCGGTAGGACTGAAAAACTCAAACCATGAGCTTGATTAGGTTCGTGGTAAGGGTCTTGTCCTAAGATAACTACTTTTACTTTTGAGAATGGTGTCCATTCAAAAGCTTCATAAATTCGGTTCGCGTTTGGATGGATTTCATAATTTTCATATTCTTCAACTAAAAATTTACGTAAATCTTGGTAATACTCTTTTTCAAATTCTGGCTTCAATACATCCCACCAGTCATTGTGAATAAAAGGTTTCATTTATAACACCTCTATATACAATTTTATCATATATACAATAAATTCACATCGCAAAAAAGCGCCCCATCACGGGACGCTTTTTTTAGTAGTGTTTTAATACACGTGAGATTTCACGTTCTTGATCACGTTTCTTCATTGTTTCACGTTTATCGTATTCATGCTTACCTTCAGCAACACCAATCAAAACCTTAGCAAAACCTTTCTTAAGGTACATCTTCAAAGGAACGATTGTAACTCCCTTTTTGTCTGTTTCCTTTGCTAAACGCTTGATTTCTTGCTTGTGTAAAAGCAGCTTACGATTTCTAAGTGGATCATGATTGAATTGATTACCTTGTTCATATTCACTAATGTGAACATTCATCAATGTTGCTTGTCCATCTCTGATTTGGGCGAACCCATCCCTTAGATTAACACGACTCGCACGAACGGACTTAATTTCAGTCCCAGTCAATGCAATTCCCGCTTCATAGGTTTGTAAAACACGGTAATCATGACGAGCTTTGCGATTTTGCGCAACCAAGTTATCGTCTTTATTAGTTGGTTTCTTCTTAACCATTATCAATCACCTCTCAACCAATTAATGTTTTGAATTGGAATGATTACGACCATTACGGTTGTTGTTTCTTGAATGGCGGTTATTGTTGTTTCTACCAAACTTACCATTCTTGTTGTCGTTTCTTCTGTTGTTGTTACGACGACCACCGCTGTTGCGTCCACCACGACCGTGAGCACCATTGCTGTGGCTTTCTGGTTTTAGTTTAGACATTGGTGTGTCTTCTGGATTAACAATATCAAAGTCAACAGCACTTTGGTCAACATCAACGTTAACCACCTTAACACGAACTGGTTGTCCAATTCTATAAGTACGGTGAGTATTTCTACCAACAAGTGCTAGGTACTTTTCAATGTATTCATAGTAGTCATCCTTCATACGACTAATGTGAACTAATCCTTCAACAGTGTTTTCAAGTTCGATAAACATACCAAACTTAAGCACTGAACTAACAGTTGCATCGAATTCTTCTCCGATGTGATCTGCCATGTATTCAGCCTTCTTCATTGCATCAGTATCACGTTCTGCATCGATTGAGCGACGTTCTGCCTTTGATGAATGGTCTGAAATTTCTTCAAGTAATCCGGCGTATTTTGCCTTTGATTCCTTGTTGATACCGTTGTCTTCATAGTGGTGAATTAAACGGTGAACAGTTGTATCTGGGTATCTTCTGATTGGAGAAGTGAAATGAGTGTAGAATTCAGCACCTAGACCAAAGTGACCAAGTGGTTGGTCAGTATATCTAGCTTGTTTCAAACTTCTAAGCATCATAACTGATACGGCAGGTTCTTCTGGCTTACCAGCAACCTTCTTTAATACGTTTTGTAATACCTTTGGCTTCAAGTGATCTGGGTCACCCTTAACTTCAACACCGAATGCAGTTAAGAATTCGAAGAAGTTCTTCACACGTTCTCCATCTGGTGTTTCGTGAACACGGTAGATGAATGGCGCGTGCGCTTTACAGTAATGTTCAGCAACAGTTTCGTTGGCAGCTAACATGAATGATTCGATCATTCTTTCAGCAGTACCACGAACTCTTAGCTTAATGTCGATTGGGTGACCAGTTTCATCAACGATGATTTCTGATTCGTTATCATCGAAGTCAATGGCACCACGACGGCGACGTTGTTTGTATAGAATCTTGTGTAGTTCGCCCATTTCTTCAAACATAGGAACTAAGTCTTTGTAACGTTCCATAGTGTTTTCATCATGTGCTTCTAGGATGTCATTTACAGCCTTGTATGTCATTCGAGCCTTAGATCTCATCACACTTGGGTGAATACGATGATCAACAACGTTTCCGGCTGGGTTGATTTCCATATCACAACTCATACATAGACGAAGTTCGCCTTCATTCAATGAACAAATTCCGTTTGATAATCTTCTTGGAAGCATTGGGATAACTCTATCTGTTAGGTAAACAGAAGTGCCACGCTTGTATGCTTCTTCGTCTAAAAGACTACCTGGTTTTACGTAGTGAGAAACATCGGCAATGTGAACACCTAAATGGTAGTTACCATTTGGTAATTTCCATACAGTAACGGCGTCATCCAAGTCCTTTGATGATTCCCCATCAATAGTAACTAGTGTTTGATCAGTAATGTCTTCTCGACCTTGCTTTTCTTCTTCACTAATTTCTTCTGGAATCGCGTCTGCTTCTTGCAATACGTCTTCTGGGAATTGAGCTGGAATATCGTGAGCGTATACGATTTGTAGGATGTCGATTCCTGGGTCATCAACGCTTCCGATTACTTCCTTAGCAATACCAACCATGTAATCTGGGTGGTCAGCATTTGGGTATTCAGTAATTTCGGCAGTAATTACTTCACCTGGTGTAGGCTTTAGACCAACACCAGTAACGTAAAACTTGTAGTTAATAAGCTTCTTTTCTTTTAGCTTAACTTGTCCTACGTATCCATGATCGTCGTCAGTACGGGTGAATTCACCAACTACTTGTTCGTAGTTTCTTTCAACGATGTTTACAACCTTACCTTCTGGACCTTTACCAGAATTTTGGTCGGCACGTCTTACGATTTCGATTTGAACAGTATCACCGTTCATTGCTTGTAGTGTGTTGTCAGGTGCGATGAATGCATCTTCTAGGTTTTCGTCATAGTTAACAAATCCGAACCCCTTTGGATTTGCATGAAAAGTTCCCTCGATTGTTTCACCTTGCACGTTTAACTTAAAATTGCCTGTTTCAGTAACCATAACTGTCTTTTCGCGTTCTAGCACAGCTAATGATTGGACAATTAGTTTAAATGCATTTGCACCATGGTATCCTAATTCATCGGCTAGTTCTTCTACTGAAAATTCGCGATTTGGGAATTTTTGCAGAACAGCATGAATTTCTTGTTTTAAACTATTATCTTCCACGATTTACTCCTTAAGTTTTAAATTTTCGATCTTAAATCAAATTCGATAACTCATATCTAGTATTCTAACATTTTTATACCGTCTATCCTAAACGGTTTTTTCGTTTTCACATAAAAAAAGCTCCTGTAAAAATTACAGGAGTCTTATCAACTAGTGTGATGATAACCAAACTAATCCTAATGCTGATGCAAAGAAAATAATCAATAATACAACTGTTACTTTTTGCATAAAGGCTTCAAAACCACGTGGCTTAGAGTTGGCAAACAAATCATCAGCACCACCGGTTAAAGAAGACATTGCATCGTTGTTAGTCTTTGCTGGTTGCATCAAGACAGCGATGATAATTAATACACTGTCAATCCAAATTATATTCATTAAGAAATTATACAATTCGTTGCCTCCTACCTAAAATACATAGGTTTCATCTTTAACTTTATCTTTACTGTTTAGTTTATCATAATACTTTCTAACATGCCAATTAATCAAAATTTTAATTATCTAATGTTAGTTTTTCCACATGTGTATATACGTAACCACGGTTGTCATAGTTTGTGGATATTTCAATGTTATCCCCAGCTCTTAGAATTGTATCTCCATCAGGTATAATGCATTGTTCATTTCTTTTGATGGAACTAATCAAACAACCGTCTGGCCAATTGATTGATTTAACGGCTTTTCCATCCATGTCTGATCCCAATTGAACTGAAAAATATAGGTTAGTTAGTTGTCCACTTGTTGACAACTTTTGCGGGCTCAACATTTTTTGCAACATTTCATTGTAAATTGGACTACCGCCTAATAAGTCGGTGACTTCGTATGCCACCAATGTGACAAATGCCAATGACATTAGATTTTGCAATGATCCAACCATTTCGGTAATTAGGAGAATAGCGGTAAATGGTGCCTTACCGACACAGGCAAAGAACCCACTCATTGAGATGATGATGAAGTTAACAAAATAACTTTGTGGTAATACGCCTAATTGAATCAACACCTCTGAATAAATCGCCCCAATCAATGCCCCTAATGAAAGCATTGGTAGGAAAATTCCACCGGGTAATCCAGTTGAATAGGATAGTATCGACATCACGAAACGAATCAACAAGAACCATAGCAATACCGTAATGGTTGGTGCGGCCTTGGCAATCGTTAGCACCATTGTGCTACCCCCACCTACGATTGTGGGTAAGTACATTTCAAATGGAATGACTAGAATAAATGGAATCAATATCCAGACAATGTTGGGAATCCAGTCTAGTTTTTCATACCAATCGTTGACGTGAAGTGTGGCGTACTCATAAATTAATCCGCCGATGCCAATCACGATTCCTAATCCGATTAAGTATGGATAAATATGTAGCGGAATCACATGTGAATAACTCATGTGTAATACCGGCACCTTCCCAAAGACCGCAGTTGAAACGAAGTTCGCACTAATTGCGGCGGAAAGAGAAGTTAACCAGACTGATGTTGAAAAGTTGTGATAGATTTCTTCTAGCACGAACAATGTACTGGCAATTGGAGCGTTAAATGCAGCTGCTAAACCAGCGGCTGCTCCACCAGAGATAATTGTTTTACGTGCTTGTTTTGTTTGTTTAAAGGTATCTGCTAGTCCCTGAGCTGTAGCTGCACCCAATTGAATTGAAGGACCTTCACGGCCTAAAAATAGTCCACTGGAAATGGCAAGCACTCCACCAATGAACTTCTTGCTTAAGACAGAGAACCATGAATAGTCTAGTTCACCGTTTAACTGCCCTTCAACCTGTGGAATCCCTGATCCCTTAATGTTTTTATCTCGTTTTACTAAGTAATATACGAAAAATGCGATTAGTAAATTCAAGATGATTAAAATAATTAGTACAAAAAAATTTGTTCGCGCTAGCTTCGCTAGTTTTAAAAATTGGTCTGATAGTCCTTCAATCGATACTCTAAATAGACTAACCACCATTCCGACTGCAAGTCCAATTAATAAACCGTACAGCACTGATTTAAATCGTCTTAAATTATCACTTTGCAATATGTTCGCCTTCTTTTAATTGGTATAACAATCATACCATATAATTTTATGTACAAAAAAAGCATTGAAATAATTCAATGCTTTTTAGTAACAGTTAGTTATTATTTGTTAATAACGTTGTTACGAGCTTCTTCAGTTAGGTTGTAGAATGAGTTGATACCCTTGTATTCTGCAACTGAAGCTAATTGATCTTCAATTCTCATTAGTTGGTTGTACTTAGCGATACGTTCGCCACGACTCATTGAACCAGTCTTAATTTGACCAGCGTTTAGAGCAACAACTAAGTCAGAAATTGTAGTATCTTCAGTTTCACCTGAACGGTGTGAGATGATAGCTGTGTAGTTAGCTTCCTTAGCCATTTCAACAGCGTTTACAGTTTCTGTTAAAGTACCAATTTGGTTTAGCTTGATAAGGATTGCGTTAGCAACACCCATCTTAATACCTTTTTGTAGGTAATCAGTGTTAGTTACGAATAAATCGTCACCAACGATTTGAACTTTCTTACCTAGACGTTCAGTAGCCATTTGCCAATCTGCCCATTCGTTTTCATCCAATGGATCTTCGATTGAGATAATTGGGTACTTGTCAACTAATTGTTCTAGTAATGTAACAAATTCATCAGCAGAGTATGACTTACCATCACCTACTAAGTTGTACTTCTTAGTTTCTGCATCGTAGAATTCTGAAGCAGCACAGTCAAAGGCGATTGAAACGTCTTTACCTGGCTTGTAACCAGCACGTTGGATAGCTTCTACCAAGATTTCGAATGGTTCTTCGTTGTTCTTCAAGTCAGGAGCAAAACCACCTTCGTCACCTACGGCAGTTGAGTAACCCTTTTCGTTCAAGATAGCTTTTAGGTTGTGGAAAGTTTCTGAACCCATACGAACGGCTTCTTTAACAGTTTCCGCACCAACAGGCATGATCATGAATTCTTGGAAGTCAACTTTGTTGTTGGCATGCTTACCACCATTGATAACGTTCATCATTGGTGTTGGTAATACGTGTCCGTTGAAACCACCTAAGTAGTTGTATAAAGGAACACCCAGTTCATCGGCAGCAGCACGTGCAGCAGCTAATGAAACACCTAAAATAGCGTTGGCACCTAACTTACCTTTGTTAGGAGTACCATCTAATTTAATCATAGCTTCATCAATAGCAACTTGATCAGTTACATCGTAACCTACGATTTCCTTAGCGATAATGTTATTAACGTTGTTAACAGCCTTAGTAACACCTTTACCCATGAAACGGTTTTTATCACCGTCACGTAATTCAACGGCTTCGTGTTCACCAGTAGATGCACCTGAAGGAACGATACCGCGTCCCATTGCACCTGCTTCAGTATATAGTTCTACTTCAACTGTAGGATTTCCACGAGAATCTAGTACTTCTCGAGCATAAATATCTGAAATAATTGACATTTTATTCTCTCCTTAATGAAAGTTGTTACCTCGGAATCAAGGCTACTTTCATTTTATTATTTTACAGACCAAGTTTCAATAAAAAACTGTTCAATCTGTTAATTATTTTGGTAATTGACAATTTTGATGAATTCTTTGGCATTTAAACTACTCTTTCCAGGTAAGACCCCATCAACATCATCTTGACTCATAATTTCTGAAACATTTCTGGCGTTAACGCTTCCCCCGTAAACGATTCGGATTTGGTTGGCAATATCATCACCATACAAATCTTTCAATGTTTCACGAATTAGAAAACATGCTTCTTGAATTTCAGCACCGCTGGCTGATTTTCCAGTTCCAATTGCCCAACTTGGTTCATAACCAATAACAATCTTCTTAGCATCGTCTTCTGAAATCCCTTTTAATGCTTCAATTACTGGATTTACTACCCAGTTCATTTCATCATAGGTCTTTCTCTTGGCCATTGTTTCATCACAACAAATAATCGGTACCATGTTGTTAGCTAAAACAGCCTTAACCTTTTTGTTAATCATCTTATTGGTTTCGCCAAAGTATTTACGACGCTCTGAATGACCTAACATAACGTAATTAACACCCATATCAGCAAGTGCCATTGGACTTACTTCTCCTGTGTATGCACCTGAATCTTTGTAGAAACAGTTTTGAGCGGCAGTTTTTAGATTTGTTTCTTCTTTACAAAATCTAGTTAATACATCCATGTAAATTGATGATGCAGCAATTGCGCATTCAACGTCTTTAGGATCTGGTAGGTTTCCTTTAACTGCATCTAAGAATTCTTCAACTTCATGTAATGTTAAATTCATTTTCCAATTTCCAACGATAAAAGGAGTTCTCATTTTTTACCTCCTATTCTTTTAAACAGATTATTACAAATCGCTATATATCAATAGTATCACTAAATAATTGATATTAACAAATTGCGCATGCTGTTTTAATAAAAATTTCACTCCTTTTATTATACAAAAAAAAGACCCGATGTTATACATCGAATCTTAAAAAGATATTATTCTTATTTATCAGTAATAGCGGCGATACCTGGAAGAGTCTTACCTTCCATGTATTCTAGTGAAGCACCACCACCGGTTGAAACGTGTGATAGCTTATCAGCTACACCTAGTTCGTTACATGCGGCAGTTGAGTCACCACCACCAACAACAGTAGTAGCGTCAGTTAAGTCACCTAAGAACTTACCAATAGCTAAAGTACCCTTGGCAAAGTTACTCATTTCGAATACACCCATAGGTCCGTTCCAAACTACGGTCTTAGCGTCTCTTAGAACGTTTTCGAATAGTTCGATACTCTTAGGACCAATGTCTAGAGCCATTTGGCCATCAGGAATGTTTTCACCAACTACTTGAGTAGGTGCATCATTGTTGAATTCTGGAGCAACAACTGAGTCAACAGGTAGAACAATCTTGTCGCCACCCTTTGAAAGGATTTCCTTAGCAGTGTCAATCTTGTCCTTTTCAACTAGTGAGTTACCAATAGTGAAACCTTTGGCTGCGTAGAATGTGTAAGTCATACCACCACCAATGATGATGTGGTCAGCCTTGTCTAATAGGTTATCGATAACACCAATCTTATCTGAAACCTTTGCACCACCTAAGATGGCAACAAATGGACGTTTAGGATTGTTTACGGCACCACCGATAAATTTAATTTCTTTTTCCATTAGGAAACCAGCGGCAACTGGCTTGTTTTCTGCTTCCATTGCACGTGCAATACCAACGTTTGAAGCATGTTCACGGTGAGCAGTACCGAATGCATCGTTTACGAAGCAATCACCTAGTGAAGCCCAGTATTGACCTAACTTAGGATCATTACCAGATTCACGTTTTACGTTTTCACCATTTACAACATCTTCAAAACGAGTGTTTTCAACAACAACGATGTCACCATCATTCATGTTGTTGATAGCTTCTTCAAGCTTTGCACCTTCAGTTTCGGGAACGAAAGTAACAGGTTTGTCAATTAGTTCAGAAAGCTTTGCAGCAACTGGACGTAATGATAGTTCTTTCTTGTCATCTTCAGTCTTGATACGACCAAGGTGAGAGAATAGAACTGCCTTTCCACCATGTTCGATTACGTACTTGATTGTTGGAATAGCACCAACGATACGACTTGTGTCACCAACAACACCGTCTTTAATAGGAACGTTGAAGTCGACACGCATTAAAACTTTTTTGCCTTTTAAATCTAAATCAGAAACAACTGTCTTAGCCAATCTAGATTACCTCCCAAAAATTATTTAAAATTGATGTAACAATTTCAATATACTTCATTTATTTCTTTATTTCAAAGAATTTCTAAGCAGAAAGTAATTGTTATAAAAAATGGAGGAGGCAATTGCCTCCTCCACCTTATGCCTTGCTAAATTATAATTTAGATTATAGTTGAGCGAAGTGTAGTAAAGTACGAACCATGTTGCAAGTGAAGCCCCATTCGTTATCGTACCATGACCATACCTTAACAAGTTGGTCATCACCAAAAGTAGTAACATCAGTTTGAGTAGCATCAAATACTGATCCGTGAGTATCACCAATGATATCACTTGAAACGATTGGTTCGTCATTGTAACCAAATGCTTCGTTACCTTCAGTGTGTTCTTTCATCTTAGCGTTAACTTCGTCAGCAGTAACGTTCTTCTTGTCAACGATAGCAGTTAATTCAGTTAATGAACCGTCAACGATACCAACACGTTGAGCCACACCGTTTAACTTACCGTCAAGTTCTGGAACAACAAGACCTAAGGCCTTAGCAGCACCAGTTGAGTGAGGAATAGTGTTAGTTGAAGCAGTACGGTTGTTTCTGAACTTCTTACCACGAGGGCCATCTAGGATAGCTTGAGTTGAAGTGAATGCGTGGATAGTAGTCATAGTACCAACTTTGATACCAAAGTCTTTGTTTAAGAAGTATGCTGTAGGAGCGATACTACCTGTAGTACATGAACCAGCTGAAACGATCTTGTCGTCAGCAGTTAAAGTATCCAAGTTAACACCAGGAACAACAGTCTTGATTTGACCAGCAGGTGCAGAGATTAGAACACGCTTTGCACCAGCGTCTAAGTGAGCTTGTGATTTTTCTTCTGAAGTGTAGAAACCAGTACATTCTAGTACAAAGTCAACACCATCATTTTTAACCCATGGTAGGTCAGCGGCATTGCGTTCAGCGTAAACTGGAACTTCCTTACCGTCAACAACGATTCCGTTATCAGTTGAAGTAACTTCACCTGGGAATTTACCATGTGTTGAATCATATTTTAATAAGTATGCAAGCATTGAAGGAGTTGTTAAATCATTAATAGCAGCAACTTCAATTTCGTCTGAGTTTAGTTCGTGGATACGTTTGAAAGCCAAACGACCAATACGACCAAAACCGTTAATACCAATTTTTACAGTCATAACTGTTTTCCTCCTAGAGAAATAAATTTGAGTACTACGTACGGATTAAATACTACTACTTTTTTACCGATCAGTCTATAATACATGCTCAGTAATTTTAAAAAAATAACCAGTACTAATTTGTAACAGTTATTTTCTGTATCAAATCCTTACACACTAAGTATATCAGTGCTAATTTTAGTTTGCAAATCAATTACCTCAGTGTGTTTCTTGAATTTAACCCCCTTTTCATTTATAGTTTAACCTGTTGAAATGCATCTGTAGTGTAATGGATAGCACTAAAGATTCCGGTTCTTTCAATGGGGGTTCGATTCCCTCCAGATGCATTGGTGATTAAGTCAGATAAAATCATTTGACCTTAATTGACCATTGAGATAAAATTAATATAATTCAAATTGAATTGAAAGCAAGGGAGGATAAAATTATGAATTTAGTCCCAACTGTCATTGAACAATCATCAAACGGTGAACGCGCATATGACATTTACTCAAGATTATTAAAAGACAGAATTATTATGTTATCTGGTCCAATTGAAGACAATATGGCAAACACCATCATTGCTCAATTATTATTCCTAGATGCACAAGATTCTGAAAAAGACATCTACTTATACATCAACTCACCTGGTGGTGTTGTAACAGCCGGTATGGCCATCTACGACACTATGCAATTCATCAAGGCTGATGTTCAAACTATCGTTATGGGTATGGCTGCATCAATGGCCAGTGTCTTGGCTTCTTCAGGTACTAAAGGTAAGCGTTTTGCTCTACCTCACTCTGAAGTATTGATTCACCAACCTTCTGGTGGTGCTCAAGGTCAACAAACTGAAATTGCTATTGCTGCCGAATCAATCTTAAAGACTAGAAAGATGATCAACGAAATCTTAGCTCAAAACTCAGGTCAATCAATTGAAAAGGTTAACCTAGATACTGAACGTGATAAGTACTTAAGCGCTCAAGAAGCTGTCGACTACGGATTGATTGATAGCATCATGACTAACAGTTCTGAAAGAAAATAATTAGATAATAAAAAAGACGTTAACTTCGGTTAACGTCTTTTTTTGTGCCCTTTTATGAAACGGCTTCTTCTCTGATTTTATCAGCGAATTCATTAATCTTTCTCAAACGGTGGTTGATTCCTGACTTAGAAATCGCCCCACTTGGTAATGATTCACTTAATTCCTTCAAACTCACTTCTGGCATCTTCATTCTGGTGATGGCAACTTCGTATAGTTTTTCAGGTAACTTGTCCAATCCAACGGTGTCATCAATGAATTGAATATTAGAAATTTGCTTAGTTGAAGCATTGGCAACTTTGTTCATATTAGCATTTTCACAGTTTACTAATCTGTTCACAGAATTTCTCATATCACGCATTATTCTGACATCTTCGAATTTCAACATCGCATTAGTGGCCCCAATTAATTGCAAGAAGTTTGCAATCTTTTCTGCTTCCTTCAAGTATGTGATGTATCCACTTCTTCGATCGGTAGTTCTTGAATTCAATTCGTATTTATTCATCATTTCAGAAATCATGTCATTGTGTTCTTCATATAATGAGTAGATTTCTAGATGGTATCTGGAAGTTTCTGGATTGTTCACTGAACCACCAGCTAAAAAGGCCCCTCTTAGATATGATCTCACTTGAGAATCATCCTTTAGTAATTCGATTGGCACTCTTTCCACGATTTGATAGTTATCAAAAATCCCTAAGTCATCTAGGATTGCTTGAGCTTGGTTAGCAATTCTTACGACGTAAACATTGTTCTTGTTTAACTTCATTTTCTTTCTAACAACAAGCTTACTTTCCACCTCGTAGAACTCTAAAATCAATTTGTAGATACGACGAGCGATGGCTGGATTTTCGGTTTGAATATTTAAAATAATTTTGTGATTAGCTAACGAAATCGAACCGTTCATTCGAATTAGAGCCATTAGTTCTGCCTTGGCGTTTTCCTTATGAACTTCTAGAGTTGTTAGCTCTTTTTTTACGTCACTTGCGTATGACATTTTTAATCATCCTATCTTTTTGAAACCAGTTTAAATAAAGTATCGGCAACCTTTTTTCCGTCATGGAATGCCCCTTGGTGACTTAACATTAAGAAGTCATCATAGATGCATTCACATCCCATTGCCTGAATTGCTTTTTCATCGTGTCTAACCGGATTTTCAATCTCGTTAAACACTTCTCGATTAATTAAATCGGTATCAACTGGTTGTTTGTTTACGATTACGACATCAATGAAGTTGGAATTCATATGACGGTTCAATACTTCAATGTGTTGAGCGTCTGAAAAACGGTCAGTTTCTCCCTTTTGCGTCATGATATTACAAATGTATACCACCTGTGCTTTAGACGCTAAAACAGCCTCTCCTAGGTTCTTAATCATTAGGTTTGGCAAGATGCTGGTGAATAGACTGCCCGGGCCTAACACAATCTGGTCAGCAGCCAAAATGGCATCAATGACCTTTTGGTTAGCATGTGGAATTTCGTCTTGATTGTCACTGGATTCTACCCAAACGCGTTTAATTTTTTTATCCGCATAGGTAATTTCATATTCACCAGTCATAGTTGAACCATCCTCGAATTCTGCGCATAGTTGTAATTTCTCGTTGGTGGCTGGATAAATCTTACCAGTGATTTCCATCATCTGACTTAGTGCTTCAACGGCGATGTTTACATCACCCTTCATTTCTGTCATCGCGGCAATGATTAAATTACCTATCGAATGTTCAGACAAGAAATGATCGCCCTTTTTGAAACGGTATTGAAATAAGTCCAGTTTGTCCTTTGACAGATTGGACAATGACACTAAGACATTTCTAATATCTCCAGGAGGAACAATATTAATTTCATTGCGCAAACGACCTGATGATCCACCATCATCCGAGATGTTAACAATCGCGGTTATATCAATACTTTCGTTCTTTAGGTTATTTAAGATTACTGGTAAACCAGTTCCGCCACCGATGACGACAACGTTTTTTCTGGCTTGATTGTCTTTCATCAAATCGTTTCCTCCTCTCAATTTTTTCAACTAAGAAAGTATAACACACATACCCGGGCGTGTCATTTCAAAGGCAAATAAAAAAGCGTGTCATCACGCTTTTTTTATTTTCTTGCTTCTTTAGTTCGTTTGGTATCACGTTGCAAGACTGGTTTTAAGTATTGACCAGTATAACTTTCCTTGACCTTCACAATTTCTTCAGGAGTTCCAGTAGCAATGATTTCACCACCACCGTCTCCTCCTTCAGGTCCTAAGTCGATAATGTGATCGGCTGTCTTAATCACGTCTAGGTTGTGTTCGATAATTAAAACAGTATTGCCTTGTTCGACTAGTTCGTGTAGGACAACTAGCAAACGGTTAATATCATCTGTGTGTAACCCAATGGTTGGTTCATCTAGGATGTACAAGTTATTTCCTGCTGACTTCTTGTACAGTTCAGAAGCTAACTTCATTCTTTGTGCTTCTCCACCAGACAAAGTAGTTGCTGATTGGCCAAGTTGAACATATCCTAACCCGACTTCATCAATAGTTTCTAGTTTTCTAGTAATCTTTGGAATCGATGAGAAGAAATCAAGTGCTTGATCGACAGTCATGTCCAAAACATCGGAAATGTTCTTGCCCTTGTATTCAACTTCCAGTGTTTCGGCGTTATAACGTTTACCATGACAAACTTCACAAGGCACGTAAACGTCTGGTAGGAAGTTCATTTCAATCTTTAGAATTCCATCCCCATGACAGGTTTCACAACGACCACCCTTAACATTGAAACTGAAACGACCCTTTTGGTATCCGCGAAGTTTAGCTTCGTTAGTTTCAGCAAACAATGTTCTAATGTCATCAAACACTCCGGTATAAGTAGCAGGATTACTACGAGGCGTTCTTCCGATTGGGCTTTGGTCAATGTTAATTAGCTTATCGATGTTCTTGTAACCAGAGATTGACTTGTACTTACCTGGCTTTTCGGAGTTATGGTTTAGCTTTTGGGCAATCGCACGTTTAACAATGCGATTAATCAATGTTGATTTACCAGAACCGGAAACCCCAGTTACGACGTTAAATTCACCTAATGGAATTTCGGCGGTAACGTTCTTCAAGTTATTTTCAGAAGCACCGGTAACCTTAATCTTCTTACCGTTACCCTTACGACGTTTCAATGGAACTGGGACGAACTTCTTACCTGATAGGTATTGACCAGTCAATGAGTTGTCGTTTTGAGCGACTTCGTCGGGGGTTCCGACGGCCATTACCTTACCACCGTTGGTTCCGGCACCCGGTCCGATATCAACGATATAGTCAGCAGAACGTTGGGTGTCTTCACCGTGTTCTACAACAACTAGTGTATTACCTAAGTCACGCATTGATTTTAGTGAAGAAATCAAACGATCGTTATCGCGTTGGTGTAAACCAATTGATGGTTCGTCCAATACGTATAGCACTCCTGATAGGTTTGAACCAATTTGAGTGGCTAAACGAATACGTTGTGATTCCCCACCGGACAGTGTTCCAGCAGTTCTGGAAAGCGTTAAGTAATCCAATCCCACGTTCTTCAAGAAAGTTAATCGATCGATAATTTCCTTTAGGATTGGCTTGGCAACGACACTATCCTTTTCACCGAACTTCAATTGAGAGAAGAAGTTTAGTTCTTTAACAACGTCTAGGTCGGTAGCTTCACTGATGTTTAGTCCGTCGACCTTCACACTTAGTGCTTCCTTGTTTAAACGGAAACCGTGACAGGTTTGACATGTTAATTCTGTCATATATAGACGCATTTGGTCTCTGGTGAAGTCACTGTTAGTTTCCTTGTAACGACGGTCAATGTTATTAATAACCCCTTCAAAAGGTGCATCGGTGTCTCTAATGCCACCAAAGTTACTGTTGAAGTGGAAGTGGAATTCTTTACCGTTTGAACCGTATAAAATTAGGTCACGTTGTTTCTTAGGAAGTTTTTTAAATGGAGTATCCATATCGATACCAAATGCTTCACAGGCTTGTTCTAGCAAGCTTGGGTAGAATTTAGAACTAATTGGATTCCAGGGTTCGATTGCTCCTTCGTTTAATGTCTTATCCTTGTCAGGAACAACTAGACTTTCATCTACTTCTAGTTTCATCCCTAAACCATCACATCTCGGACAAGCGCCAATTGGTGAGTTGAATGAGAATAGACGTGGTTCCAATTCACTAACGGTAAATCCACAAAGTGGACATGCATAGTGTTCGGAGAAGATTAGGTTGTCACCCTTCCCCATTAAATCAGCAACGGCATAACCATCACTTAGTCTCAATGCGGTTTCAAGTGAGTCTGATAAACGAGATTTAATACCATCTTTAACGATGATTCTATCTACCACGATTTCAATGTCGTGATACTTGTTCTTATCTAGTTGAACATCATCTTCGATTTCGTGAACTTCACCGTCAACACGGTATCTAACGAAACCTTCACGCTTAATCTTATCAATAACCTTCTTGTGTTGACCTCTTTGTTGTCTAACCACTGGTGATAAGATTTGAAGTTTAGTTCTTTCAGGCAAAGCAAGGACTTCATCAATCATTTGATCAATTGATTGTCTAGTAATCTTAGTTCCATCGTTTGGACAGATTGGCGTTCCAACACGTGCCCATAACAATCTAAAGTAGTCGTTAATTTCAGTAACGGTTCCAACTGTGGAACGTGGGTTCTTGGAAGTAGTCTTTTGGTCAATCGCAATTGCTGGACTTAATCCTTCGATTGAATCAACATCTGGTTTGTCCATTTGCCCCAAGAATTGACGTGCGTATGAAGACAAACTTTCTACGTATCGACGTTGTCCTTCAGCATATAGTGTATCGAATGCCAATGAACTCTTTCCTGAACCAGATAAACCGGTCATAACAGTCAATTTGTTCTTAGGAATTTCAACACTGATGTCTTTTAAGTTATGTGCTCTTGCACCTTTAATGACAATTTTATCGTTTTGCAAGTTTTTGCCCCCCTTACATTTGACCCTTTAATTCCATGACAGTATCACGTAAAGCTGCCGCTTTTTCAAAATCAAGTTTAGCAGCTGCATGCTTCATTTCCTTGGTCAATGTTTCAATCATTTGCTTTTGATCCTTCTTAGATAGCTTTTGGAAATCTGATTCTACAAATGAGTGATCTTCTGATGAATCATCATTCTTATTATTGTCGTAACTAATAAGGTCTCTAATTGGCTTCTTGATGGTATGTGGTGTAATACCATGGTCTTCGTTGTATTTCTTTTGAATACTTCTTCTTCTAGCGGTTTCATCAATCGCTTTTTGCATTGAATCGGTCATGTTATCGGCATACATAATAACCGCACCATTTTCATTTCTGGCGGCACGACCAATGGTTTGAATTAATGAACGTTCATTTCTTAGGAAACCTTCCTTATCGGCATCCAAGATGGCAACCAATGACACTTCAGGGACATCAATTCCTTCTCTTAGAAGGTTAATTCCAACTAACACATCGTATTTACCTAAACGAAGATCACGAATAATCTTGGTACGTTCAAGTGTCTTAACGTCAGAATGTAGGTATGCAACCTTAATTCCCAAGTCCTTTAGATAATCAGTTAAATCTTCGGACATCTTCTTTGTCAAGGTGGTTACAAACGTTCTTTCGTTCTTGGCAATTCGTTCGTTGATTTCACCAACTAAGTCATCCATCTGACCCATGATTGGACGCACTTCGACAGTTGGATCCAATAGTCCGGTTGGACGAATAATTTGTTGTACGATATTCTTTTCAGCGGTTTCTTCTAGTTCACGTGGACCAGGAGTGGCTGACATGTAGATTGCTTGGTTAACACGTTCTTTAAATTCAGGCATCTTCAATGGACGGTTATCCAAAGCACTTGGAAGTCTAAATCCATATTCGATTAGACGTTCTTTTCTGGCCTTATCACCGTTGTACATTCCACCTACTTGTGGCAATGTTTGGTGAGATTCGTCGACAACTAACAAGTAATCATCGGGGAAGAAGTCTAGTAATGTGTATGGAGCTTCACCGGGTTTTCTGTTATCCATATATCTGGAATAATTTTCAATCCCGTTGGTGTAACCCATTTCGGCCATCATTTCGATATCGTATGTGGTACGTTGCTTCAAACGTTGGGCTTCTAGTAACTTACCCTCTTTTTCAAATTCGGCAACTTGTTCCTTCATTTCTTCCTTGATGCCCTTCAAAGCGTGATCCATGTTTTGATCATCGGTCAAGAAGTGGGTCGCTGGGAAGATGATGATGTCATCTTTCTTACCAATGAATTCACCGGTTAATGTATCGATTTCCTTGATTGAATCGATTTCATCACCGAAGAATTCAACTCGGTATGCATGTTGATCACCAGAAGCTGGGAAAATGTCGACAACATCCCCGTGGACTCTGAAACGACCACGTTGAAAATCGATATCGTTTCTATCAAATTGAATTTCGACTAACTTTCTAAGTAGTTCATCTCTTTCAATTTGTTGACCAACACTCAATGGAATGGTGTGCTTGTAGTATTCCTTAGGACTACCTAATCCAAAGATTGATGATACGGATGCGACGATAATAACATCATTTCTGGTAAGCAATGAGTTAGTAGCCGCATGACGTAGTTTATCAATTTCATCATTGATTGAAGAATCCTTTTCAATATAGGTATCACTTGATGGAACGTACGCTTCAGGTTGGTAGTAATCATAATAACTGACGAAGTATTCAACCGCATTGTTAGGGAAGAATTCCTTAAACTCACTGTATAATTGACCAGCAAGTGTCTTATTATGAGACAAAATCAATGTAGGCTTATTAACGTTTTTAATCACATTAGAAATGGTAAAGGTCTTACCAGTCCCAGTTGCACCTAATAATATTTGGTTCTTTTGACCATCCAATACGCCCTTAGTTAACTTACTAATTGCTTCAGGTTGGTCCCCAGTAGGTTTGTATTTCGATACTAAATCAAATTTATTGTTCTCTTCACGTTTTATTTCCAAACAAAGTCCTCCTTTGTTTTTAACTCGGAGCTCTATGCTCATTCACTGTAGTTTAATAATATTTTAACATACGAACAAACTTTCTAAAACTAATGTTCTCCTCATAGGAACAAAAAAGACTGGCCATTTGACCAGTCTTTTTAATCATACTTTTTAGTGTAATGAAGATACGTATTCGAATGCGTTTTGACCAGCAATACCACCGTCACCAACAGCAGTAGTTACTTGTCTTAATTCTTTTTCACGTACGTCACCAATAGCAAAGATACCCTTTACTGAAGTTTCCATACGTTCGTTTGTCTTAATCCAACCTTTTTCGTCAGTAATGTTTAAGTTACTGAAAGGTTCAGTCATTGGGTTGTTACCAACATAGATGAAGACACCTGAAGCAGCGATTTCGCCTTCTTCGTTTGTCTTGTTGTTGATAGTCTTAACGCCAGTAACCTTCATGTTGTCACCAACAACTTCAGTTACGTTAGTGTCCCAAACAAATTCAATCTTGTCGTTAGCAAATGCACGGTCTTGGATAACCTTTTGTGCACGTAGTTGATCTCGACGGTGAATAACAGTAACCTTTGAAGCTAAACCTGCAAGGTATAGTGCTTCAGAGATAGCTGAATCTCCACCACCGACAACGACAACTTCACGGTTCTTGAAGAATGCCCCATCACACACGGCACAGTATGAGACACCTCTTCCACCATATTCGTCTTCGCCAGGAACGCCTAGCTTTCTGTATTGTGAACCAGTACCAATGATAACGGCACCTGCTTCATAGCTACCTTGGTCAGTCTTAACAATCTTAGAATCACCTTTGTCTTCGATTGATTCAACTGTCCCATATTCGTACTTGGCACCGAAGTTTGTGGAGCTTTCATACATTTCTTTCGCTAAATCTGGACCTAGGATTGACTTAAATCCAGGGTAGTTTTCGATTTCAGCAGTGTTGTTCATTTGACCACCATAGATACCACGGTCAATCATCATTACTGATAAATTTGCACGAGAAGCATATAGTGCAGATGTCATTCCACCAGGACCTGCACCAATAATAATTACGTCATATTTTTCCATAATTAAGCTCCTCCTTTCATTGAATTAATATATGATACTTTACTATCATATAAAACATTTGTCCATTAATTTGCACACAAACTAATTTTAATCTAACTTCTTAGCTAAGTCCTTGATGTATTGTTTTAATTCATCGGAAACCTCTGGGTGTTTTAGACCAAATTCGATGTTAGTTTGCAACCAACCGAACTTGTTACCAGTGTCGTATCTGTCACCCTTGAATTCGTGAGCGTATACCTTACCCTTTTTGTTTAGAGTATCAATAGCATCAGTTAATTGAATTTCGTTGCCCTTACCAGGTTTAGTGTTTTCTAGAATGTCAAAGATGTCTGCAGTTAATAGGTAACGACCAATAATTGCTAGATCACTTGGAGCATCTTCTGGGTTTGGCTTTTCAACGAAATTAGTAACATCGTATAAACCGTCGCTAACTTCCTTAGCTGGGTTAATAACACCATATTTTGATGTGTCTTCATGAGGAACCTTCATAACAGCAAGTGTTGATGAACCTGTTTCTTCATAACTGTCGATTAATTGCTTAGTTAATGGAGTTTCATCTGTCATCAAATCATCACCTAGCATGATAACAAATGGATCTTCACCAACGAAACTCTTAGCAGTATGAACAGCATCACCTAGACCATTAGGATGTTCTTGACGCTTAAAGTAAATGTTCAAACCGTTAGTTTCCTTAACAGACTTTAGCATTTCATCCTTACCTTTTGATTCAAGGTTCAATTCAAGTTCAGTGTTTGAATCGAAATGATCTTCAATAGCACGTTTACCCTTACCAATAATAATTAAGATGTCAGTAATTCCTGATGCGATAGCTTCTTCAACGATTAGTTGAATAGCTGGCTTATCAACTACTGGTAGCATTTCCTTTGGCATTGCCTTAGTTTCTGGAAGGAATCTAGTTCCTAAACCTGCTGCTGGGATAATTGCTTTTTTGATTTTCTTCATGAATATAAACTCCTATTTTCTCATATTTTCCTATTTCTTAAATATTAATCTAATTCAGCTCTACCCTTACGGTGCATTAGTTGAGAAATTGCATCATCAATTGTAATTTCCTTGTGTAATACCTTGTAGATTGCTGAAGTAATTGGCATGTCAATGCCACGTTGGTTGGCTAGTTCGTATGCAGCTTCTGCTGTTGCGATACCCTCAATAACCATTCCCATGTTCTTAACGATATCATCTAAGGTCTCTCCCTTACCTAGTTGATATCCTGCACGCCAGTTACGTGAGTCACTACTTGTTGCAGTCACGATCACATCACCGAATCCTGATAGACCAGTGAATGTTAATGGGTTAGCACCGAATGAAGTTCCCAAACGAGAAATTTCGGCAAGTCCACGAGTCATCAATGCCGCTTTAGCATTGTCAGCGTAGCCTAGACCGTAAAGTGCACCGGCACCAATAGCAATGATGTTCTTTAGAGCTGCACCAATTTCAACACCGATGATGTCATCATTAGTATAAACTCTGAAGTAATCATTAATGAATAATGATTGAATATGTTCAGCATCTTTGATGTTTTCTGAAGCAGTAGTTACCAAAGTAATATCGTGTTTAGCAACTGATTCTGCTTGACTAGGACCTGAAATAACTGAGATTGATTTACGATGACTTTCATCGATTTCATCAGCTAGAACTTCTGACATACGTTTGTAAGTCTTTTGTTCAATCCCTTTACTACCATGAATAATGTTTACCTTCATGTCTAGTTCTTCTAGGATTTCGTTTACTTGTTTTGCAGTACTTCTTGTAACTTGTGCTGGAACAACAAATAAAATATCATCAACACCTCTAATTGCTTCCTTCATATCAGCGTAAGCAACTAGTTCTTTTGGATATGTAAAATCTTTGATGTATTTTTCGTTTGTGTGCTTGTTGTTTAGTTCATCAACTTGTGATTGTTTGTATGACCATAAACGTACTTCATTACCATTTTCAACTAAAATATTAGCAAGCATGCTTCCCCATGAGCCTGCTCCTAATACTGCAATTTTTTCTACCATAATAAATATAGCTCCTTAAAATTATTGTAACTTGCTACCATCGAGGTAGTAAGGTAAATCAGAATCATTTTTGCGACGATAAATCATTAATCCGATTGCTCCCACGAATAGGATAATCGATAATAATTGTGAAACTCGAATTCCACCAAATAGCATTAAGCTATCTGTTCTCATCCCTTCGACAAAGAATCGACCGAATGAGTACCAAATAACGTAAGATAATACCACTTCACCACGCTTGAAGAATCCTTGGATTTGACGAAGATTCATCAATAGAACAAATCCTAACAAGTCCCATAGTGATTCATACAAGAATGTTGGTTGGCGATAAAATCCTTGAATAAACATTTGGTTAATAATGAAATTGGGTAGGTGTAGTGACTTCAAGAACGCTAAGCTGGTAATCTTGCCAAAGGCTTCTTGGTTCATGAAGTTTCCCCATCTACCAATTCCTTGGCCCATAATCACAGTTGGTGCGATCACATCAAGCATTGCCCAAACTGAGATTAATTTACTTCTACAGTATAAGAATACCACGACAAAAGCACCAATCAAGGCACCATAAATGGCAATTCCCCCATCCCAGATTTTAACAATTTCATTTAGATGTTGACTGTAGTATGACCATTGAAATACAACATAATAAATACGGGCACAAATGATTGCCACTGGTAAAGCCCATAGAATCATATCGTAAATATTATCTGGTTGAATCCCGCGTTTTCTTCCTTCCTTAACTGAAAGGTAAACGGCAATTAGTACTGCGGTAGCAATAAAAATCCCGTACCAGTGAACTAAGATAGGTCCAAGATTAAACGCAATTGGATTTAACGCAATTGACATTTTTTTCACTTCCTAAAAAGAGGATTATTTTTTGTTACCTGAATTTTCTTTAATTAAACTGTTTAGGTTATCATCAAATACCTTTGTAGCATCATAACCCATCTTCTTAGCACGGTAGTTCATGGCTGCCGCTTCAATAATGATAGCTAAGTTACGACCAGTCTTAACTGGAATGCTTACTCTTTGCACGTCAACGTCAAAGATACGACGGGTTTCGTCTCCATTACCCAATCTATCATATGGAGTGTCATCAGACCAGTTTTCAAGGTGAACAATCAAGTCAACCTTAGTCTGTGAACGAACGGCACCGGCACCAAATAGGTTCATCACATCGATAATCCCAATTCCTCTAATTTCTAGTAGGTGTCTTAGAATCATTGGTGCTTGCCCAATTAGTGTTTGTTCATCTTGTTGGTATACTTCAACGCGATCATCGGCAATTAATCTGTGACCACGTTTAACAAGTTCCAAGGCAGTTTCACTCTTACCAATTCCAGAGTCTCCTGTCATTAGTACCCCTAAACCATATACGTCAATTAGCACACCATGAATTGATTTTCTTTCGGCTAATTTACCTTCCAAGTAGTTAGTCATGTTACTTAGTACTCGAGAAGTTGTTAACTTAGAACCCAATACTGGAATATGTTGGTTCTTAGCAGCACGGATTAATTCATCAGGTGGATCTAATTGAGTTGAAATAACAAATGCTGGTGTTTCTGGTAAACACATTTTCTTCATTACATCAAAAAGTTCATTGCTATCCATTCCCTTAGCATATGATGTTTCAGTAATACCCAGTAATTGAATTCTCTTTGATGGGTAGTAGTTAAAGTATCCTGTTAATTCCAAACCAGGGCGTGAAATATCGCTCGTGGTAATTGGTCGATCTAAGTATTCTTCACCATAGAAAATATCTAGGTGGGTGTTTTCAACAAGATCTGCGACCGTTACACTGTATGCCATAGCCTTTCCTCCACTTCGTTATAAGATAATTTTATCATGTTATTAGATGTTTTTAAAAATTTTTTAGTAGTCTGACAATATGACGTTACAAATTGACATAATCAATGCAACAATCACTGCCATTCCAAATGAAGCAAAATGGAAAGTATTGCCCACCACAAAAGATGTTAATTCCAACATAATTCCATTCAGGATAATACTGAATAATCCTAAGGTTACCAAGTTGATTGGTAAGGATAAGATAAACAATACTGGTTTTACCAATGCATTTAGAACCGCTAAAACAATTGCAGCTACAATCGCAGTCTCAAAAGAAGCAACGTAAAAACTGCCTTGAAAGAAACCAGCAATCGCAACAAATAGCAATGTGTTAATCAATATTCTGCCTAACACTCTCATGGTGTCACCTCTTATTTATCATTTTTATCATTAAATTCATCAACGTCAGTTAAATTGCGTCGAGTTTGTTTGTAAGTAGTGTGTCCACCACCATAAACGTTGGGGTTAGCCGGAACAATTACTAAACAAATTACATAAAGCAATAGTCCGCCAATTAGATGGCCCGGAATAATAGATAGAACAACAAATATAATTCTTAAAAGTTGTGAGTTGATATGGAAGTATTCGGCAATTCCACCTAATAATCCTGTTAATAATCGATCTGATTGAGAACGGTAAATTTTAGTCATCATAAAGCCTCCTCATTAAATGACATTTTAAATAATGTTTATTAAATCAATCTTAAGTTATTTTTCTTTAATTACAACTACACCTAGTTCATTTGGTGAGTCACTGTAAATGGCACTTTCCATAATCTTGATACGATCTTGACGGTTCAATACCTTCAATCGACAAAATGTTGGTGAAGTCAAAGTGGCCTTGTAGAAATCGTCTTCGGTACTTACTTTAATGTTGTTAACCTCAACGATTAAATCACCCATTTCAACACCCATCTTTTCAGCTGGCGTGTCTCTTCTAACGGCAATTACTCTTAGACCGTTAACCGCGTCTGAAAACCACTTAGATTTCTTGTTATCTTTACGTTTAGTTATGATTAGAACTAGTAGGTATAATACTGCCATCACTGCCATTGAAATCAATTCAATGTTATCGACACCATTTAGTAGATAAGTTGCAACAACTAGAATAATACCCAAACATGTTAACCATAACAATCGATTAGATAACTTTTTGAAAAATTCTTTTGGCATTGATTTGAAAATGGTAAATCTAATCCCAATCAATACCGGTAGGATAAAAATTGTGAATTGATGTTGACCCATTGAAAATACTGGCCACCAACTAATCAATGCATGAATTTGATCACCAGGAATTAATACGGCAATTGGTAGGACAGCAAATTCCTTGTTTAAATAACCGGCAACCTTGTTACCACGTTGGTTTTTAAAAATCTTTGGTGATTGATAGTTTCCTAAGAACATTTTCATGTACAATGCGGAAACAAAAAATACTGTCACTAACAGCAATAATGCATTTGATAGCGAAGTAGATGAAGTGTTGATACCTTCTGTATTAATATACGTAAACAAGTCAAATTTATACGTTACAAATGTCAAAGCTGTCGAAATTAATAGATTTAATACTGTAAAGAACTGACCTGGAATAATAATTAAGTTTATTAGTAGCAATGCTTCATAGATAATGATCCAAGGAAGTGATAGATAAATTCCTAGTACCATTGAAATGATGCTTCCGACAATTCCTAAAACGATGAAGCTTAGCCAAAAATGTTTCATTTCAAAATCGTTTGGAGAAATTGAAGTGTTAAAGTCGTTTCTTTCACGTTTGATACGCTTACGGTAGATAATGTAATTTCTTAATATTCCCAACCATAGTACTGGCTGAATAAATATTAACAATGTCATCCATAAATTATTCATTTAAATTCCCCTATTCTGGATTTCTTTTACTTAGTTTCCATTGCAAGTATGCATTAATGAATGGATTTAGGTCGCCGTCCATAACATCTTGCGCCTTTGCTGTTTCATAATTGGTTCGATGGTCTTTAACCATTGAATATGGATGGAAAACATAAGATCTGATTTGTGACCCCCAACCAATCTCTTTTTGTTCACCTTCGAGTTGTGCCTTTTGCTGTTCCTTTTTTTCTTCTTCTAGTTCGTAAAGTTTGGACTTCAACATGTTCATGGCAGTTTCTCTATTTTGTAGTTGTGAACGTTGAGCTTGACTGGCCACAACAATCCCGGTAGGTTCATGAGTAATACGAACTGCTGAAGATGTTTTGTTAACGTGTTGTCCACCAGCACCACTGGCACGGTAAACATCAACTCGTAAGTCGGCAGGATTAATCTCGATGTCGACAGTGTCATCTAGCTCTGGCATTACATCGACAGAAGCAAATGATGTATGGCGACGTCCGGCAGAATCAAATGGTGAAATTCGAACTAGGCGGTGAACACCTTTTTCTGATTTCAGGTATCCATAGGCATTTTCACCACTAACCATGATGGTGGCAGTATCAATTCCGGCTACTTCTCCAGCTTGGTAGTTCAATGTTTCTATTTTGAAACCATTTTGATCAGCCCATCTGGTATACATTCTAAATAGCATCATGCCCCAATCGTGTGATTCTGTTCCACCAGCTCCTGGGTGAATTTCCAGAATGGCATTATTGGCATCATACTTACCATTTAGTAGCATCCCTAATCTGTACTTTTCAAGATGTGACTTAGTTTGTGCTAAAGATTCTTCGAATTCTTCCATCATAGAATCATCGTTTTCCTCTTCGATTAATTCTAGGTTAACCTCTAGGTCTTCAGCCTCTTCATTTAGTTCATTAAAATTATCGTATTTTTTCTTTAACCGATTATTTTCATTAATAAAACTTTGGGCAGTTTCTGGATTATCCCAGAATCCAGGTTCGGCCATCTTGGCTTCATTAATTTCAATGCTTTCTTGAAGGGAATCTAAGTCAAAGAGACCCCCTAAAGCCTTGGATGGCTTTTTTGATTTGACTTATTTCATTTTTAGCATCAGCTAGTTCCATTCTTACTCTCCTTACCAAAAAAGCGAAGTGAACTTCTGTTCATCTTCGCTTTATTATTATCTTTCGATGTTTTGTCTGATTTCAGCTTTCATGAACAATCTTGTGGCATCGTAATCAATATCTGAGACCATTTCTTCAAACATTTGATAACCTTCACGTTGGTATTCAACTAATGGGTTCAATTGACCATAACCTCTTAAACCAATTGATTGTCTCAATTGATCCATTTCATCAATATGATCAGTCCAGTGAGAATCAACAACTCTTAATACAACAACCTTTTCAAATTCTAGCATTTGTTCTGGGTCGTATAGTTGTTCTTTCTTTTCATTGTAAACTTTTTCAGATAATTCAACCAAGAAGTCCTTGATTTCATCAGCTGATTTATCTTCTAAGTCAGCTAGACTAATCATATCAGGACTAACAAGTGCACTAATGGCAAAGTCTAGGATTGTACTTAGGTCCCAGTCTTTCTTGTCACCTTGAGTGTGTAAGTTAACAATGCGATTGATTGTTCTCTTAACCATTGGTTTCATAACCCAGTCTAATGACTTATCTTCAGTGATTACTTGGTATCTTTCGTTGTAGATAACGCTACGTTGTTGTCTCATAACGTCATCGTATTGTAGAACTTGTTTTCTTGAATCGTAGTTGTTACCTTCAACACGTTTTTGTGCTGATTCAACTTGCTTGGTGATTAAACGACTCTTGATAACAGCTGAGTCACCATCAACCTTCATTCTTTCCAAGAAGTTCTTAATCTTATCAGAACCGAAACGACGCATTAAGTCATCTTCTAGTGATAAGTAGAATTGTGATAGACCTGGATCACCTTGACGTCCTGAACGTCCACGTAATTGGTTATCGATACGTCTTGATTCGTGTCTTTCAGTACCAATAACGGCAAGTCCACCTAATTCAACAACACCCGGTCCTAATTTAATATCAGTACCACGACCGGCCATGTTGGTAGCGATAGTAACCGCACCCTTTTGACCAGCGTTAGCAACGATTTCAGCTTCTTTAGCATGGTTCTTGGCATTTAGCACTTCGTGTTTGATACCAGCATCATCTAAACGTTTTGAAATGTATTCTGAAGTTTCAACGGCAACAGTACCAATTAGGATTGGTTGACCCTTGGCGTGTAATTCTTTGATTTCATCAACTACAGCATCAAATTTTGATTGTAGAGTTGGGTATAACAAGTCAGGTTCGTCCACTCTGGCAACCGGTCTGTTGGTTGGAATGGAGATAACGTCCATGTTATAGATTTCTCTAAATTCGTCTGCTTCAGTCTTAGCAGTACCAGTCATACCGGCAAGCTTGCTGTACATTCTGAATAAGTTTTGGTAAGTAATGTTGGCCATTGTCTTACTTTCTTCTTGAATGGTTACTCCTTCTTTAGCTTCGATAGCTTGGTGTAATCCATCAGAGAAACGACGACCATCCATAATACGACCAGTAAATGAATCAACGATAAGTACTTCGTCGTCAGAAACAACATAATCCTTATCCTTAATCATAATGAAGTTCGCACGCAATGCTTCATCAATGTGGTGAGTCAATGCTGTGTTATCAGTGTCGTATAGGTTCTTTAAGTTGAAGTACTTTTCAGCCTTTTCAATTCCTTGGTCATTTAAAGAAACAGTCTTTGATTCCAAGTCAATCTTGAAGTCATCTTTTTCCTTTAAAGTCTTAGCAAATTGATCAGCTTGCATGTATAGTTCTGAAGAACCTTTGGCTTGTCCTGAAATGATCAATGGAGTTCTAGCTTCATCAATTAAGATGGAGTCAACTTCATCGACGATGGCAAAGTTCAATGGTCTTTGAACCATGTCTTCTTTGTAGACAACCATGTTATCACGTAAGTAATCAAAACCAATTTCACTGTTAGTTGAGTAAGTGATATCAGCATTGTAAGCTTCACGTTTTTCTTCTGGGCTCTTTTCAGTTAAGTTTACACCTACAGATAGGCCTAACCAGTTGTATAGTTCACCCATTTGTTCAGCATCACGTTGTGATAGGTATTCATTAACAGTAATAACGTGAACACCCTTACCCGCTAAGGCGTTTAGGTAAACTGGCATAGTGGCAGTCAATGTCTTACCTTCACCGGTCTTCATTTCTGAAATGTTACCTTCATGTAGCACAATTCCACCCATGATTTGAACATGGAAAGGAGTTAAACCTAATACACGAGTAGCACCTTCTCTGGCAACTGCAAATGCTTCTGGTAGTAAGTCATCAAGAGTTTCCCCATCTTGATAACGTTGTTGAAATTCTGGGGTTTTAGCTTTTAGTTCGTCATCACTTAGTTGGCTGATTTCATCGGCGTATGCTTCAACCTTATCAGCTAGTTTGCTAAGTCTTTTAACTTCACGCTTATCGCTTTCGACCCATTTTCTTAAAATGTTAGCCATTTGTTTATTTTCCTTCCGTGAATTAGTTTTTAATGTTTTATTCGCTTTATATAAATTCTATCTTTCTTATTCTAACATTTAATTATCATTTTTAAAAACAGATTATCTAATTCTTCTAAAAAAATGTCCTTTATATTTAAAACATCCCTTATCGACATAAAGTTAGTCCTAAAACTTGCTTCGCACCATTCTCTCTCAGCACATTTGCTGCATGTCTAATCGTGGTCCCAGTGGTATAAATATCGTCGACCAATAATATCTTTTGATCGATTATTTCAGACACATGTTTAGGATTGATTGTGAAAACTTGTTTGTTGTGAATGCGCTGTTGACGATTCAACTCAGACTGCCGCACCTTGCGTTTTTCCTTCACCATCAGGGCATCAACATATTCAATATCTCCCAAGAGTCCAATCACCTGGTTAAAGCCACGATTCATCTTAGTTTCAATACTAACTGGAATAGGTACTATCAACAAATCTTTTCTTATCTTTTTTCTAATCTCTTTTTGAAAAATCATTCGTAACTGGTAGTCACCGACAAACTTGTAGCGGTGCATAAAATCCTTCATTGCATCGTTATATTGGAAGATTGATTCATTCACAAAATGATTCCCTAATTGGTGCCATTTCTGACAATCAATACATATTCCGGACTCATCCATTTGTCGCCCGCAGGACGTACATATCCTTGTTTCATCAATGCGAGCAAACTGGTTCATACACTCCGCACAAACGTATCGCTTTGGCAGTCTTTTAAAACTCAATAAAAAAGCAAGTGACATATCATATACCATTGATTTATTGCACAATAGGCAGCTATCCATTTAATTTTTTCGCCTTCTTATTCATATACTTAATCTGATTAATCGCACTCTTAATGGCGAGCGTGTTTTCCTCGGCTAGAAACAATACCTCACCAGTCGGTCGATCTAGTTTTCTACCCACTCTTCCAGCTATTTGCACCAATGATGAAGTTGAAAAGACCTCATCTTCTGCCCCGAATACGATCACATCAATTCCCGGAAAGGTAACGCCTCGTTCCAAAATGGTGGTAGTAATCAAAAACAGTTTGCGTTGTTCACGCATATCGGATACCTTCTCCATTCGTTTGTCATCGCTAGAAAAGACGGTCTCCCATTTACTGCCGTCAAAATGCTTGGCTAAAATATCACTAATTAGTTTTAAATCGGCAATGCGAGGCACAAACAATAAAAAGCGTTGGTTTTCTTTAATCTTTTCGTCAATCTTATGTAGTAGTAACCTCGGCAATTTTTGTTTCTTTAAATTATCGCGCCACTTCTTTGTGTACTTTAATTTAATTTCCGGTAATAAATGACGATGAAATCGAATTGGTAAGTAGCTAGCTGATAGTTTGTTGGACCTTATCTTCTTCGTCATTTCATTGGTCGGTGTAGCCGTTAAAAACAACTTGGCACTAATTTGTTTCGTCGCATTTTCTACCGCAAAGTGTAATCCGTCGTTATTTACAAACGGAAAGGAATCGACCTCATCGATAATCAATACGTCAAAGGCTCGATAAAATCGTAATAGTTGATGTGTAGTGCAAATCGTCAACTGCGCATAGTGATACGGTTGTGGATTACGGCCGTGTAGAAGAATCATCGATGTGTTGGCAAACGCCTCCTTAATTCTCGGGTATAGTTCAACACAAACATCCACACGTGGCGATGCAATACCAACGCGTTTGCCCTCAGTTAATACTTTTTCGATTCCCGGAAACAACATTTCAGTCTTCCCCGCTCCAGTAACCGCCCATAATAGGTGCGTCTTGTTGTTTTCGAAGACTTCGATAATATCTCTGGAACACTTCTTTTGCTCATTAGTCAATTGACCCTGCCATGTTAAAACAGGCTGCTTAATCTCAAAATCATTTGGTTCATCAGCGTACACTAATGGAATGCTTTTGGTTACTCGATCCAAATTGATGCAGACTGGACAATAATAGTTATTATTTGGCAAATTACACCTGTTTACGGGCGTTTTTTGGCCACATCGTTTACAATAGATATTGTTACTGTTAACCTTAATTGGAACGTATTTATGAACAATTGAGTTATTTAAGAGACTGTCATCCACCATCGTGGCGTTAACTTGTCTCCCGTATAATTCAGAAACATCTTTAATCATAATTATCACCATAATTAAGTACGCAAAAAAGATAAATTCTGAGGTGAAAACATCTAAATGGAAAAAGATTATCTCACAATTAAAGAAAATGGTGTCAACGAGATTGATATCAAAAAATCACAATTCATCTGTTCAATCGCTAGAGTATCAAACGAAGAGGAAGCAATGGCTTTCGTTAATAGCGTCAAAGAAGAACATAAAAAAGCCACTCACAACTGTCATGCCTATGTGATTGGCCAAGACGACTCCATTCAACGTGCTAGTGATAACGGTGAACCATCAGGAACTGCTGGTGTGCCCATCCTAGAAGCGTTAAAAAACATTGGCGTGCACAACACCGCTGCCGTCGTTACCAGATACTTTGGTGGCATTAAACTAGGTGCCGGTGGTTTAATTCGCGCTTACAGTAATGCCACCACCAAGGCCATCGAACACGTCGGCATCGTCAAAAAAATTTTACAAACAGAAATCACTATCGACGTTGCCTACAACTTATTTGATCAATTAAATTACCACCTAGAGGAAAACGGAATTAACATTATCGACACTCAATATACCGACAAGGTTTCCGTAATCGTTGCCATCGATAATCCCAAGGTTGAAGAGTTTAAACAAAAAGTAATTGATTTACTAAACGGTCGTGTTGAAATGCACGATGGCGATGAAAAATACTTTGAAGTTGATTATGATCCATACAAAAAAGAATGACCAAATGGCCATTCTTTTTTTAGTGGTTATCTTTACTTGTGTTTTCTTTAACGACTTTTTTAATTGCATTTAGTAATGGTTGTCTGTCCTTACCCGCTAAACCGATTGATTCAACGAATAGTTCCAACCCGATTAACGTTGCAATCGTTAGTAAAATGGAACCCCAAATTGTTGAGATTGGATATAACAATGAAATGAATGAGAAAATCAATGCAATTCCATAGATTACCAATACGGTTTGACGGTGAGTCAATCCGATTTGCATCAAACGGTGATGTAAGTGTCGTTTGTCAGCATGCATGATTGGTTGTTTGTTTAACATTCTACGTAAGATTGCGTAAATAGTATCGGTGATTGGGACACCCAGGATAATTACCGGAATAATAACGGTAATGAATGTGGCATTCTTCAATCCGTTCAATGAAAAAATTGAAATCATGAAACCGATGAACAATGATCCTGTATCCCCTAGATAGATTCTAGCTGGGAAGAAGTTGTAAGGTAAAAATCCTAAACATGCTGCAACTAGTGCAAAAATCATGATTGAAACGTAGACATTTCCAACGTTTAGGAAGAAGAAACCAGTAATTCCCATGGTGGTCAAGGCAATAACTGCGACCCCCGTTGCTAATCCATCCAGACCGTCAATTAAGTTAACGGCGTTAGTGATTGCTAAAATCCAAATTAGAGTAATTGGTAAACTGAACCATCCCAGACTAAATGTTCCAATGAATGGTAACGATACATTACTCATTTGAATGTTTCCGAAGAAATAGACAATAATTGCTGCTAAACTAATTCCAAATACCTTTTGACGTGGTTTTAATACAATGATGTCATCGATTACCCCTGTAATAATGATAACTAATTGTCCTGCAAACATCCCATAAAGTTGATGGGTTGGCATTTGCGACCTTAATAGGAACAATGTGGCAATTGTGTATGACACAAAAATTGCCAAACCTCCTAATGTCGGCATGGGAATTTTATTCATTCTTCGCTTATTTGGACTATCGATAGCTCCCCAGCGAAATGCTAATTTTCTAATAAACGGTGTTACCACAGCAGAAATTAACATTGTCGCGAAAAGGGAAACGATAATTTCGAATTTTAGCATAACTGTTATCCTTTCGTTTTATAATACTATTAATAAATTATACAAATGTAACAGATTAAAAACAAGGTTAAACAAAAAAAGGATTCCCAAAGGAATCCTTTTTTATTACATCATTGGTCCCATTGAAGGGTTCATTGGATCTTTCTTTTCTTCTGGTAAGTTAGCAACAACAGCTTCAGTAGTTAATAGCAATGCTGAAACAGATGCGGCGTTTTGAAGAGCTGATCTTGATACCTTGGTTGGGTCAACAACTCCAGCCTTAACCATATCTTCGTATTCACCAGTAGCGGCATTGAAACCAATACCCATTTCTTTACCCTTTAGATGTTCAACAACGATTGAACCATCAATTCCGGCGTTGTGGGCGATTTGTCTAACTGGAGCTTCTAGAGCACGTAAAACGATGTTTACACCAGTCTTTTCGTCACCTTCAGCAGGAATTTCTTCTAAATCCTTTAGGATGTTGATGAATGCAGTTCCACCACCAGGAACAAAGCCTTCTTCAACAGCGGCTCTAGTTGAGTTCAATGCATCTTCAATTCTGTACTTACGTTCTTTTAGTTCAGTTTCGGTAGCTGCACCAACACGAATAACGGCAACACCACCGGCTAACTTAGCTAAACGTTCACGTAGCTTTTCTTTGTCGAATTCTGATGTAGTAGTTTCTAGTTGGTTCTTGATTTCTGCAACACGTGCAGCAAGTTGGTCCTTGTCACCGGCACCTTGAACGATTGTAGTGTCATCCTTAGTAACGTTAACCTTGTTAGCTTGACCTAATTGATCAATGGTTACATCCTTTAAGTTTAATCCTAAGTCGTCAGTGATTAAAGTAGCCCCTGTAAGAACTGAAATATCTTGTAGTTGAGCCTTACGACGATCACCAAAACCAGGAGCCTTAACAGCAACAACGTTGAAAGTACCACGCATCTTGTTTAATACCAATGTTGGTAGTGCTTCACCACCAATATCATCGGCAATGATTAGAAGTGAACGACCTTGTTCAACAACTGATTGTAGTACTGGTAGGATTTCTTGAATGTTGTTAATCTTCTTGTCAGTAACTAAAATGTATGGGTTGTCTAAGTCAGCTTGCATCTTATCGTTGTCGGTAACCATGTATTGTGACATGTAACCACGATCAAATTGCATACCTTCTACAACATCCATAGTTGTGTTAACACCACGTGAATCTTCAACAGTGATAACACCATCGTTTCCAACCTTTTCCATAGCATCGGCGATTAATTCACCAACTTCTGGGTTAGCAGCTGAAATTGAAGCGATTTGAGCAATATCATTCTTGCTCTTGATTTCGTTTGACATCTTGTGTAGCTTTTCAACGGCTACTTCGGTTGCCTTTTCGATACCGCGACGAACACCAACTGGGTTGGCACCGGCAGTAACGTTCTTCATTCCTTCGTTTACGATTGCTTGAGTTAATACAGTAGCAGTAGTAGTACCATCACCGGCAATGTCGTCAGTCTTTGATGCAACTTCTGATACTAACTTAGCACCCATGTTTTCAAAATGATTTGGTAGTTCGATTGACTTAGCGATTGTAACACCATCATTAGTAATGTTTGGTGTACCTGTTGATTGTTCAACAACAACGTTTCTACCCTTTGGTCCTAATGTAGTCTTAACAGTGTTTGCAAGTTTATCAACACCTCTTAGCATTGAACGTCTTGCGTCTTCTGAGAATTTAACTTCCTTAGCCATTTTTTATTCACCTCATTAATAATTTCGTTTTATCTATTATTCAACGACAGCTAAAATGTCACTTTCTTTTAGTACTAAATATTTTTGACCATCGTAGTCTACTGAAGTACCTGAGTACTTGTCGTAAACAACTTCGTCACCCTTCTTAACTTCTGGTGCAACAGTTTGGCCATTGTCTAAAACTCTGCCGTTTCCAACGGCAACAACTTTACCAGTTTGTGGCTTTTCTTTAGCATTATTTGCTAACACAATGCCTCCAACTGTTTCTTCTTTAGCTTCTTGTGCTTCAATAATTACACGATCACCCAATGGTTTTAACATTTTGCTTGACCTCACTTTGTTTTTTTATGCTTTTTATCAGTATTAGCAGTCAATTATTATAAGTGCTAATCACTATAAATAATATATTATTTTTTAGTTTTAGATGCAAGAATTTTTACTTGATACACGATATAATCCAACAAAAAAAGATGGGCCAACGGCTCATCTTGCTTATTCACCTTCATAGTGTTCAATGAAGTAAATTAATGTTTGTAATTCGTTAGTTAAATCAACGTTTTGTACTCTGACATTTTTGGGAACTGATAAACGTTTTGAAGTAAAGTTCATGATACCCTTAGCTCCACCCTTTACGGCTTCATCACATAGGTCTTGAACTACGGTTGCTGGAACAGTAAAAATGACTACTTCAATTTGTTGATCTCTTAATTGTTCTTGTAAGTCTTTAACATCGTATACTGGTACACCACTTTGAACAGTGTTAATCATGTCGTCATGAATATCAAAGGCAGCTGAGATTCTTACGTTACTATCTTTGTGAAAATTAAAGTGTAGTAAGGCTTGACCCAAATTACCTAAACCGACTAATGCAACATTTGTTAAGTGATCTTGATTTAGAATCTTCTTGAAGAAGTCTAATAAATTATCAACTTCGTATCCATATCCACGTTTTCCAAGAGCTCCAAAATAAGATAAATCTCTTCTAATGGTTGCTGAATCAACTTGCACTGCTTCAGCAAAAGTACTAGAGGATATTCTCTTTATTTTCGCGTCGTGTAAACCGCTAAGATATCGATAATACATAGGCAATCTTTTAGCCGTTGCCCTAGGAATTTTAATATCCAAAATGTTCCCTCCCGAATCTTTCATAACATTTATGTATTCTATCATAAAAACAAAGTTTGTGAAAATATTATCATCTACTAAAATGGATTGAACATTTTAATTTATTGGTCATAATATGCTAAAATAGTCATTATTACTGATAATACAAGAGAATTAGGAGGTGAATTTTATGATTATTTTACAAGCAAATAAAATGACAAAACGATTTGGTGGGCAAGATCTTTTCACAAGCGTTAACTTGAGTATCGAAGAAAACAGCAAGGTTGCCTTGGTTGGTCGAAACGGTGCTGGTAAGTCAACCTTAGTGAAAATGATTTTGGGCGATGAACCAATCGATGAAGGTGAAGTCACCACCAAAAAAGGTATCACCATTGGATACTTAGCTCAAAATACTGGTCTAACTTCTGATGACACCATCATTGAAGAAATGACCAATGTCTTTGCTGATTTAATCGCTTTAGAAAATAAAATTCACGAATACGAAAACAAAATGGCTGACCCAAACGTCAACTCGAATCCAGAAATGCTGGCAGAAGTTTCACAAACTTATGACCAACTCCAAGCTGAGTTTACCGCTAAAAATGGTTTTTCTTATCAAGCCGAAATCAAGGCCGTCCTAAACGGTTTTGGCTTCGGTGAAGAAATGTACGATCATAAAATTAGTGAGCTATCAGGTGGTCAACAAACCCAATTAGCGATGGCAAAACTACTTCTACAAAAGAAGGACCTATTGATTCTAGACGAACCTACCAACCATATTGATGTTAAAACCATCAGTTGGCTGGAAGATTATCTAAAGAGTTATCATGGTGCCCTTCTAATTATCTCTCATGACCGTTTCTTCATGGATAAGATTGTTGATCAAGTCTACGACTTATCACAAGGTCACATGACTCATTATGTTGGAAACTACTCCAGTTATGTTGAACAAAAGAAACTAAATTACCAACATCAACTAAAGGAATACGAAAAACAACAAAAGAAAATCAAAGAGATGCAGGAGTTCGTTGATAAAAACATTGTTCGTGCATCAACTACCAAGAGAGCTCAATCAAGAAGAACTCAATTGGAAAAGATGGAAAAAATTGCGGCACCAACTCGTGATGATAAATCCGCTCGTCTTTCATTTACTCCTGAAAAACAAAGTGGAAACGTCGTTTTAAACATTCGTGATGCTACAATTGGATACAATCACCAAATCCTATCTAAAAATATCAATATTGATGTTAAACGTAATCAAGCGGTCGCATTGATTGGACCAAACGGAATCGGTAAATCAACATTGCTAAAGACCATCATGAAACAATTGCCACTCCAATCTGGTGAAATCGAACGTGGTACCGGCGTCCAAATCGGTTACTACGACCAACACCAAGATAACCTACATCCTAACAAGACTGTCTTAAATGAAATCTGGGACGACTACCCTACTTATCCTGAACAACGCATTCGTTCAATCCTAGGTAGTTTCTTGTTCTCTGGTGAAGACGTTGAAAAAGTGGTTGGTAACCTTTCTGGTGGTGAAAAGGCCCGCCTGGTTTTGACTAAGCTATCCATGAATCACGATAACTTCTTAATCCTAGATGAACCTACAAACCATTTGGATATCGATAGTAGAGAAGTGCTAGAAAACGCATTGATCCATTTCGATGGAACCATTTTATTTGTATCTCATGATAGATACTTCATCAATAAGTTAGCCACTCAAATTGTCGAGCTATCCCCTGATGGTAGCGAACTATTCCTTGGTAACTACAACTATTATGTAGAAAAGAAGGAAGAACAAGCGGCCATTGAGGAACACAAAAAAGAAGAACAAGCTAAGGCCGAAGAGGTTGAAGACCCCAAGCCAAAGTCACAAAATCAAAAAGAGTTCATTGCTAACAAAGAGTTACAAAAGAAGCAAAGAAAACTTAAACGTCAAGTTGAAGATTTAGAAGAACAATTAGATGCTTCCCAAAAAGATAAATCAGCCATTGAAGCAGAAATGGTTAAACCAGAAAACTTAAATGACATTGAAAAATTGAATGATTTGCAAGCTAAACTAACCGATATCAACTCTAAGATTGAAAAGATTGAAACCGATTGGGAAAACGCAATGATGGAACTTGAATAAACAAAAAAGATGAATCCAAAACGGATTCATCTTTTTTTATTCTTCATCTTCTAAAAGGTCAAATTCCAAACTTGGGTCAGCATTCAAATCAACGCCAGCAAAGACATTCTTCTTTGCCATCACATATCCGGCTGCACCAATCATTGCGGCATTATCACCACAAAGTTTGTTTGGCACCTTAATTAATTCAGTTGTATCAATCTTATCAATTTTTTCTTCTAAAGCACTACGAAGACCCTTATTAGCGGCAACCCCACCAGCCAAAATCAATTGAGAAACTGGATATTCTTGTAATGCTCTAGTGGTCTTATCAACTAAAACATCAACGACTGCGCTTTGGAAACTAGCTGCTAAATCGTTCTTATCCAATTCTTCATGAATTTGATCTGCATGGTGAGTGGTGTTTAGAAACGCGCTCTTTAATCCACTAAATGAAAAGTCGAAGTTATCTTCTTTTTCCATCGCACGTGGGAAGTTAAAGGTATCTTTACCTTCAGCAGCCATTGCATCAACCTTAGGTCCAGCTGGGTAGTTAATTCCCAATACTCGACCAACCTTGTCGTATGCTTCACCGGCAGCGTCATCCCTAGTTTCACCGATAATCTTGAAGTCGCCCTCTTCTTTCATTAGGACCAATTCAGTATGACCACCGGAAACAACCAATGCTAATGCTGGATAGTTAATCTTGGTAACAAAACGACTAGCCAAGATGTGGCCGGCAATGTGGTTAACTGGAATCAATGGGATATTGTGTGCCCATGCAATGGTCTTAGCTGCAGTAACACCGATTAATAGCGCACCGACTAGCCCTGGACCATATGTCACCGCAATTGCGTCGATGTCATCGTATGAAACATCAGCTTGCTTCATTGCATCTTCAACACAGATAGTGATTTGTTCAATATGATGTCTACTTGCAACTTCTGGAACCACTCCACCAAATCGCTTGTGACTATTGATTTGCGTTGCAACAACGTTTGATAATATTTTTTCGCCATCTTCGATAATGGCCACACTAGTTTCATCACAACTAGATTCAAAAGACATAATTATATGTGGTTGCACAAAAAAACCTCGTTTCATTAAATTCCAAAGTTATTCGGAATAGTTTCGTATAAACTTAAATCTAAAACCATATCAACGGCATCTTCATGATCACCGTCGTAGTAGCCCTTCTTCACACCAACTTGTTTAAAACCTAAGTCGGAATACAATCTTTGAGCCTTAACGTTACTAATTCTTACTTCCAAAGAAACCGTCTTGTAGTTTAATTGACGGGCCTTTTTAATAATCTTAGCGATTAAGAAGTAACCTAATCCACGTTCTTGGTATTCTGGTTTTACAGCAACATTTGAGATATGGCAGTCACCTTGCTTATCATTTAAAGAACTACCAATAAAAGCTACTAACTCATCTTTTTGACGTAATAGTAAATAAAAGCGATCCAATCGTGGCTTTAGCTCAGGTAAGAACGCTTCGTCAGTCCATGGTGCCTTACCATCGTAAACGTCACGTTCGATATTAACCATTTCAGGAATATCGGTAACCATTGCCTTGGCCAAGTAAAACTTATCGCCATTAATCTTTACGATGTGGTTCTTGATATTTAGGTGTTCCTTTTTCATTAGGTGCTCGGTATTCACAAATTTTTTCTGATACCAATTAATTAACTTTTTCAACATATGAAGTAACTTCTTCCCCGGGATGATTTTGTTTCCAATCTGCTTCAGCTTTAGTCAAACGTAAATATCTTGGTACAAATGTATGAATGTCTTCAACAGGTGATAAGGTTTGTCCATATAAACCTAATCTAGCTGCTTGTGGCAAGTTATCAAAACTATCACTAAAAGTAACTTTGTCTCCAAACTTATTCTTCAATGCATCTTCAAAATGTGGTGCGTCAGTACCAACAGCATAGACTATCTTGTCTTTACTATCGATTCTGTCTAACCATTTATCAAAGTCGGTATGACAGTCTTCTAAGACATTTTCTGGAACGCCATTTTTAATTTCATAAAGTCCAGAAAAGACGTTATTGTTTCTAGCATCAAAAATTGGCATTACAAGGCTGCCCTCTTGCTTAATGTTTAGTGCTAAGGTTTGCAAACTTGATACACCTACTAGTTCAATTCCTAAGGTGTATGCCAAAGTTTTAGCTGTGGCAGTCGCAATTCTAATTCCAGTGTATGAGCCTGGACCGTCTGCCACAACAACTCTTTGTAAGTCCGATGGTGTTAAGTCCACCTTTGTCATTAATTCATCAATAATTGGAAGTAAATATTCCGCATGTTTTTGATGAACAGTAGTTGTTTCTGTCGCTAATATTTGACCATCATCCAAAATAGCAACAGTTAGTTGTCGATTGGATGTATCTAAAGACAATACTTTCATCCTGTTTTTCCGTCTCCCTAATAACTTTATTAATATACGTAATAATTCTAAAACAAATTATAACAAAAAAATAGGTGTCTCCATAATAAAAATGAACACACCCGAAAATATTTAATCATTTTTTCGCCAAGTAATGTTGGCAATTGCAGAATGACTGTCACCACTCATGATTTCATGCTTAGTTAGAATTGAACCGTCCACTTGTTCTTCCATGTCATAGTAACTTTCTACTGTTGATCCATATTTAACTTCATTTTCGTATCTTAATAGGAAATGAGTTGGCGTATGGTTGGTTAAGAAGTCAGCAGGCAAGACGTTTATCATCCAATCCATGTAATGAGCATTGTTTACGTGTTGGTTTGAATCAATATCTGTATATCTTACGCGGAAGCTTTGTTTAGTTTCTTCGTTGTATTGGACCTTTTGTGGTTTAGGCATCTTAGGAACTTGGTTAACCTTTTCAGCACCAAATGGTTCTACGGTTTCCTTTGGAATGGAAGCAATCTTTCTTTCCTTGTAATTCATAGCTGCCCATAAACCGGTCATGTGCATTAACACTTCTCCTGATTCGCTTTCGATAGTGAATTCACGGTAAGCAAAGTACTTGTTGTATGACTTTGACTTAGTATTAATGGTGATATTTTCATCAACCACTGGCATACGGTTAATATGCACATCGTATTGAATAACAACCCAGGTAACTCCGAACTGGCGGACAAATTCAGCGCCGACACCAAGCTTATCACTATGATCTTCTGACGCTAGGATAATAACATCTAGCATCATCGCAATGGTCATACGACGGGTAAAGTCAGCTTCATAGTAAGTAACTCGATGGTTTTCACTAAAAACAGTTGGTTGGTTTTCCATTATTATTCACTCCTAGATTTCGTGATAGATATTGTAAATCTCTTGTTTTTTAACTTTGTGTAGCTTAGCAACCTCTTTGATTGCTGCATTGGTCTTCATGCCCTTACCAATAAACAAGTCTACTTGTTCTTGGATGGATAATCCAGACAACTCATCTTGTTCCTGGTTTTCTTGGGTGGAGTTTTTATTACCATCAACAATTACCACGAACTCACCACGAACTTGATTTGCTTCGGTCCATTCGATTAGATCAGAAATACTACCACGGTCGAATTCTTCGAACTTCTTGGTTAGTTCTCTGCACAATACCGCCTGACGGTCGGCACCGAATACCTTTTGCATATTCTTAAGAGTCTTGTTTAAACGATGAGGAGCTTCATAGAAAATCAAAGTTTCACTATGCTGGTTAAGTTCTTCTAGTTCGTTAATCTGGTCGCTGTTCTTTCGATTTAAAAAACCAAAGAAATAAAATGGTTGTGGAACCAGTCCAGAAGCAATTAGCGCCGTTAATCCAGCATTTGCTCCAGGAAGTGGGACAACATTAATATTATTATCAACACATGCTTTCACTAGTTCTTGCCCGGGATCACTAATTGATGGCATCCCTGCGTCACTAACTTGGGCAATATTTTGGCCGTCATTTAAAGTTTGTACCAATTCATCAATACGGTAGTCTTTATTATCTTCTCGAAAACTGATTTTCTTGGTATCAATCTCAAAATGATTTAACAATTGTTGAGTGTGACTTGGGTTTTCAGCAGCAATTAAATCAACTTCTTTAAGTGTTTTAATTGCTCGAAAAGTCATGTCGTCTAGGTTCCCGATTGGTGTTGGAACTAAATATAATATTCCTTTATCTTGGTTAGCGGTAAAGCTATGTTGTTCTTGCACTTAGACTCCTCCAGATTAACGATTTAAGATTTCATTACAGAAAATACAGCTTTCATCGTTTTCACGATGTGATCCATAAAACTCGATGCAGACATGGAATCCTTCATTAAATAAGTGTTCCAAGTTTTCACGAGATTTAGATGAACGTGGTCTGCTCTTCTTATTATCGTTTTCCACATTTTCTTTTTGTTCATTGATGAAATCATGAAGATGTTGGTTTTCAATTCTTAGTTCGGCATTTTCTTCCATTACTTCGGTTAATGCTTTTCGAACTTCAGTGAATTGAGTCAACATTAATTCAGTTTGTGATTCTAAATCCTTGATTCCATCATATAATTCACGTTTCTCCAAACAATTTCACCCCATTTAACTATTTAGTATTTTCATAATTTTTAATGTAGTAGCCTCTAATATATTTTGGAAACTAACATTGACTGCCATTTGGTTGTTGCAGTTTAAGATTACTTCCATAATTTGAATTAGCTTGGCCTCATTGATACTTTCGCTTAGTTGTTCAATGTTTTGGGCTTGTTTTGGAAAGTTATAATCCTTACTTCCAGTATACTTAGCATCTAAAACATCTTCAAATATTGATAGCAGCATATCAATCACTACTTGGCGTTTACTATTATCACTAACTAACGGCATGATATTACTTTGTACCAAAACAAATGAAGTTTTATCTCTTTGAACCAGCATACTGAACCACTGACTAATAGCAGAAATAATCTTGGTTAGCCATTCGTCTTCCTGCCATGCTTGGACGGTCGACATCTGATTGGTTAGTCGTTTAATGATTTTAAACTGACTGGGAATTACTCCTAGATTGGCCAACTCTTCGTTAAACACCTTTGTGTTTAGCGGATTTAAATCAACCACCTGGGTTCTAGAGATAATGGTTGGTAGTATTAAATTCTTATTGGTCGTTAGTAGAAACGAAACTATATTAGCACCAGGTTCTTCAATAAATTTTAATAAGCTGTTTGCGGCTCCGGTAGTCATTTTTTCCGCATCACAAACGATGAAGAACTTCTGGTTTCCTTCCAAACCACTTTTGGAAAATTCAGATTTTAGGTATCTGATTTGATCAACCTTGATACTTAATCCATCTGGCTTGATGATGACAACATCTGGATGTTGTTGTTCTGCGATTCTACGACATTCATCACAATGTCCACAGGGCATTGAATCATCGGAAACGTTCTTACAAAACATTCTCATTGTTATAAACAACGCTAATGATAACTTTCCGACCCCTTCTTCACCGTTAAATAGGTAAGAATGGGATAATTCGTGATTGTTCACCACTTGTAAAAATTTGTCCATCAGTGGCTTTTGCTTTTTCTCAGTCTCTTCAATCACTTGATTTTCGGTCATGTTCTTCCCCCATTAGAATCGATAAAAATTATCCATTGGCATTTCCATTACAGTAGCGCCACCTACTTCAATCTTAACTGGATATGATGAGTCTGAAACTCCACCATCCAAATTAACTGGAGGTGTCATGTATTGTTCACGCTTACTTGAAACCTTCTTAATGATGTCTAAGACATCATTAACACGTTCATCTTCAATCCCAATCATAAAGGTAGTGTTTCCTGATTTTAAAAATCCACCGGTAGTTGATAACTTGGTTTGATGAACATTATTCTTAGCAAATGCATTTTGTAGTTTGTTAGCATCTTTATTTTGCACAATTACAATTAAAAGTTTCATTCAAAATCACGTCCCTATTTTTTTAATTCATTTAAATATGGTTGCAAAATTTCTAAAACATTTTGGTATACCGCATCAATTGATTGTGTAGCGTCAACTGACTTGATACGTTCTGGATTAGCCTTTGCTAAACGTTGGTAGGCTGCATGAACTCGATTATGGAAATCGATTGTTTCAACATCCAATCTGTCGACTTCATCTTCCGCCCTATTCTTAGCAATACGCTTTAATCCTTCTTCTACTGGAAGATTAAAGTAGATAGTAAGGTCTGGTAAAAAGCCTTCGGTAGCAAATTGGTTCATTTCATTGATTGCATCTTCACCAATTTCTCTACCTCCACCTTGATATGCGATTGAGCTATCAAGGTAACGATCGCAGATAACTAACTTGTTGTCAGCAATCGCTGGTTTCACTGTTTGCTCAATGTTTTGGCGACGAGCCGCTGCATATAATAACGCTTCAGTTCGCTTGTCCATATCAACATTTTTTCGGTCTAGAATTACTTCACGAATACTTTCAGCGATTGGGTTACCACCAGGTTCTCTACTGGTAACTAACTTGTCGCCCATTTCTTCCTTTAAATAATCTAATACCATGTTCAGGATGGTTGTTTTACCAGCACCATCCGTGCCTTCAAATGTGATAAATTTTCCAGCCATATACTATACCCCTACTTTCATCTTTCTATCTCATTGTACTTTAATTTATTCGTTTCAACAAATGAACAACAAAGAAAAAGTGTCTTATTCCAAAGAATAAAGACACCTTTAGTAATCAATAACAGAAGATTGAATACGATTGTTGGAAACTTTTCTTTCTCTTGCTTCTCGATATAAAAATAGATATTTTTCACGAGCTAAACGAGTTTGGGCAACAATTTCACCGTCAACTTCATAAATTGCTTCTTGGGTTTCAGTAGCTTGGTCCCATTGGTACTTAGCACGATCGATAGAATCCAATAGAAATTCATCATATTGTTTTCCTACGTTGTGTGAAAATCTTGAAAATCCTAACATCAGTATTCACTCCTACATTTCAGTTCGACCAGAAACGGCTCTAGAAAGCGTCATTTCATCAGCATATTCGATATCACTACCAACTGATAATCCATGTGCTAATCTAGTTACTTTAATTCCGGCTGGCTTAACTAAACGTGATAGATACATTGCGGTTGCTTCCCCTTCAGGAGTTGCATTGGTGGCAATGATAATTTCTTTGATTGCTTCGTCGCTTTGCAAACGTTTAATTAGGCTTTTAATATTTAAATCTTCTGGTCCTTTTCCCTCGATTGGAGATAAAACACCATTTAATACATGATATAAACCATGATAATCTTTCATTTTTTCCATTACCATGATGTCTCTTGGCTGTTCAACAACCAAAACAGTCGATTGATCTCTCGTCTTATCACGACAGATAACACATGGATCTTCATCAGTTAAATTTCCGCAAATTGAACAATACATCAACTTGTCCTTGGTTTCCTTCAATGCTGAAGAGAACTTAGCGACGTCGTCTTTGTTCATATCAACTACGAAATATGCCAGTCTAATCGCTGTCTTATGCCCAATCCCTGGTAGACGCATAAAACTGTCGATCAACTTAGCAATCGGTTCAGGATATTGCATAATTAACCTTCTTTATTTAAATTACATTCCTGGAATTCCCATTCCCTTAGTGTACTTACCCATTGAGTCTTGAGTAGTTTTTTCGATTTGTGCAAGTGCATCGTTTACGGCACTGATTACTAAATCTGAAGTCATGTCTGGGTCTTCTGGATCCAATGCTTCTGGTTTAATCTTCATGTCTTTCATCTTGCGGTCACCTGAGAAAGTAACAACTACCATATCTTCAGGGGCTTTTCCAACAAATTCTGTGTTGTTGATTTGTTCTTGTTCAGCACCCATTTGTTTTTGTAGTTGCTTAACTTGTTTCATCATCTTTCCCATGTTCATTCCGTTCATCATAACTATAACAGCTCCTTAATCATCTTTTACATCTATTATATCTTCACCAAAAAGTTGTGTTGCTTGTTTAACTATTTTGGGTTCATTGTCTTGTTTTTCATTATTATTATCATCGTTTTGGTCTGAATTTTCAACACTTGAATTTTCAGATTCTTCTCTAACGTCTTTACCACTATTCTTTTGGGCAACGATGTAACCCTTTCTTATTTCAGGCCATTGTTCAGCCGGGATAAAGACAAAGTCTGGAACGTAGCTCAAAATACGGTCCAATCCATTACCCAAGGCGTCTTGTAGTTCTTCATCTGTACTTGCCTTTTGGAATAGGAATGGATATTCGAATGAAACAACCACACCATCATGACTGGCAGCAACTGGTTTAGAAACATTCATCAATGCACGCTTGGTGACGTCTAGTCCGCTCAATAGTTCATCCCAAATATTTTGAATATTGGTCAAATCTTGACGAGTGGCGTTGTCCAAGACCGGATAAATCTTGGTTAGGTTAACCCTAGCGTTGCTTGAACTACCTGATGGTTTCTTAGCAGCTGGTCTTCTAGCTGGCTCACTAGCAGCATTACCGCCGTTGTTAGCAGAAACACCATTTTTGGTTAGTTCTTCGACTTGTTTTTGTAAACGAGCAACCTGATCATTCAATTGTTGAACCATTTGGTTATCAACGTTTGAAGCACTTGCAGGTTGAAAATCTGGCTGTGATTGTGCTGGCGCTGGACTGGCTATTTGTTGGTTATCAGTGGATAACTTAACGGTCAACACATCTAGATAAACGTCTGGATGCATTGTGTATCTCATTTGATTTTGAATGTCGTTTAAATCAACAATCATACGGTAAACTCTTTGTGCATCGACAATTGATGTTAGTTGCTTGAACTCCTCATCAATCACACCTAGTTCTGATTCTTCAACCATTTCAGGTGATTGTTGGTATAACAAGATGTCTTGGCAGTACTTGATTAGGTCTTCGACAAATCTTGCCGCATCTTTACCAGATTCTAGCATTTGTCTGACATCTGATAGTGCATCTTTAACATCATGGTTCACAACATTGGTTAGGTACTTTGATAGTAGTGACTTGGTTACACTACCAGTTACTTGCAGTGCGTTTTCGTAAGTCACCTTATCAAAGCCAAATGACAATACTTGATCTAGGATACTTAATGCATCACGCATCCCACCTTCTGCGGCTTTGGCGATGACCTTTAGTGCTTTGTCATCATAATCAATCTTTTTATCATTTAAAATGAACTCCATTCTGCCTAAGATATCATTTGCGGTGATACGTTTAAAATCAAAACGTTGAACACGTGAAATGATTGTGGCTGGAATCTTTTGTGGTTCGGTTGTGGCTAGAATGAAGATAACGTGTGCAGGTGGTTCTTCCAATGTCTTTAGCAATGCATTGAAAGCCCCTGTTGATAACATATGAACTTCATCAATAATGTATACTTTGTAGGTTGCTTGGGTTGGTGCATACTTAGCCTTATCTCTGACATCCCTAATTTCTTCAACCCCATTGTTTGAGGCCGCATCAATTTCGATAACATCATTTAGTGTTCCGTTTGTAATGCTTTCACAAATTTCACATTTGTTGCAGGGTTCCCCATCTTTTTGGTTTGGACAATTAATTGCCTTTGCCAAAATTTTCGCAGCGGAAGTTTTTCCAGTTCCCCTAGGACCTGCAAATAAATAAGCATGACTCAATTGATTGGTGACAATCGCATTTTTCAATGTGGTGGTAATAACATCTTGACCAATCACATCGTCAAAACGTTGCGGTCTCCATACACGGTATAAAGCTTGGTAACTCATGGAAAACTTCCTTTCAAAAAACTAGTTACTTACATTATATATTCTATTCAATAATTATTCCATTATCGTTTTTACATCATAGATAAAAAAATCTCCTAGCCAGCATTTGACTAGGAGTTTATTTGTATAAAAAACAAGAAGCACAAGCGTAGAATACTTAGTGCTGCTTCCTCTCGGATCTGACACGGTTCGTAAACACAACTTTGCTTCAAGGCCTTGCGGCAATAATTATATTAACTTATTCCGGATTATTTTTCAAGCTTATTTCTCTTTTTCTTAGCTTCTTTGCTTCTTTTGCGTGCTGCTTTGAAAAAAGACTTCATTAAATGTTTAGCATCATCAGCCAGTAATCCACCAGATACATTGACCTGATGATTCAATCGACTATCTTCTAACACATGATATAGACTTTCGGCGGCACCCGCCTTAATATCGTTAGCTCCATAGTAGACATTCTTGATTCTGGAATTGATGATGGCTCCTGCACACATTAAACATGGTTCAATCGTTACATATAAATCACAATCTTCCAATCGCCAACTATGCAAACGACGACATGCTTCATCAATGGCCACGACTTCGGCATGATCTAATGCATTGCTGCTTAACTCACGGAGGTTATGACCCCTACCGATAATCTCACCATCTTTAACAACGATTGCACCAATTGGCACCTCGTTTATCATGTATGCTTTTTTTGCTTCGAATAAAGCTTCTTTCATATAGTATTCGTTTATCTTATCCATTAAATACACTTTCCAATATATAGTAACCTTTGTTTTTCTTGATAATTTCGCAATTACCAAATAATGATTGCATTAACTTCTTAGCAGATGGTGCCCCTTGTTTCTTTTGTAATACCACAGTTAGTGTTCCCTTTGGTAATAAATGATCGACGGCCCCAGAAATCATTCCGTCCACTACATCCTTTCCTGCTCTTACTGGCGGGTTGGTAATAATTGCGGCAAACTTATCGGTAACATTTTCATAAACGTTAGAATTATGAATCAAAACATTTGAGACATGATTTTGTTCCGCGTTCTTCACGGCTAGATCTAATGCTAGATTATTAACGTCTACCATTTCAAATGTTCTACTTGGATGATGCTTGGCTAAAGCGATTGCCATGGGTCCATATCCACAGCCTAAATCTAGGACATTTCCGTCAGGAATTTTATCAAAATTAACGCTTTCAACTAAAGTTTTCGAACCAAAATCAACAGTTCTTTTTGAGAAAACTCCGTTATCAGTAGTAAAGGTCAATGTGTTATTTAATAAATCAAAATTCCATGTATGAAGTTCGTGTACAACATGTGGATTAGGTGTATAATAAAATTCGTTCATTTCAAATCAGATCCTCGTAAAAAATTTTTAAAATTCGCTAAGACACTGTATCTAGTAGATTAGGAACATTTCGACCACTAAATATGGTGTTTTTTTATTTGATTTTTTTCTGTTCTGGTGTAAACTTTTATATATAAATTAAACGGAAATATCTTACATATTTCGATTGAAATGTAATACATATTTCTTCAAAAGAAAGGGAGCAATACCATGGCACAAGTAACCGTATACTCAAAGAATAATTGCATGCAATGCAAGATGACTAAGCGCTTTTTAAGCGAACACGATATTGATTTTATTGAAAGAAACATTAACGAAGAACCCGAATATGTTTCATACCTAAAATCAAAAGGTTTCATGTCACTACCAGTTGTAGAAGCAGATGGTATTGACTCAATTTCCGGATTTAGACCAGATCAATTAAGCCAACTAGCTTAATTTCAAATTACGTATTATTCATTATAATATAAAATGTTGTTTTTGGCGAAACCGCTAATGGTCTCGCCTTATTTTTTCTCAAGTTTAATTTTACTAATGAAAGAGTGGTTTAAGCATGTCGTTGAAAGATTTGAAGGACGTAACATATTACGACCTAAATAATGAAATTAACATCCCTAAGGATGATAAGATTCAATTAAATAAAGATAAAGAAGCTCTTGAAGCCTTCATCAAAGAAAACGTTGAACCTAACCTAAAGAAATTTGGTTCTCTAAAAGAAAAGTTCGATTTTTTAATCGATAACGATTACCTTGAAGAAGAATTCATCAACAAATATGACTTTTCATTTATTGAAAAAATCTACGACTACTTGGAAAGTCAAAATTTTAAGTTCAAATCTTTTATGGCTGCATATAAATTCTATGCTCAATATGCCCTAAAAACTGATGATGGTAACTACTACCTAGAACAATTCATTGATCGTGTTGCTATCAACGCACTATACTTTGCTGATGGTGATGAAGAACTTGCTATGAACTTAGCAGATGAAATTGTTCACCAAAGATACCAACCAGCCACCCCTTCTTTCCTAAATGCCGGAAGAAAACGTCGTGGTGAATTCGTATCATGTTTCTTAATTCAACCTACTGACGATATGAACACTATTGGTAGAACTATTAACTCAGCGCTACAACTATCACGTATTGGTGGTGGTGTTGGAATTAACCTTTCTAACCTACGTGCTGCTGGTGATCCAATTAAGCATATCGAAGGTGCTGCTTCTGGTGTTGTTCCAGTCATGAAACTTCTAGAAGACAGTTTTTCATACTCAAACCAACTAGGGCAAAGACAAGGTGCGGGTGCAGTATACTTAAATGTATTCCATCCAGATATCATTTCATTCCTTTCAGCTAAGAAGGAAAATGCAGATGAAAAGATTCGTGTTAAGACACTTTCACTTGCCGTTACTGTTCCTGACAAGTTCTATGAACTTGCACAAAATGATGATGAAATGTACCTTTTCAGTCCATACGATGTTGAAAGAATTTACGGCGTTCCATTCTCATACGTTGATATCACCAAAGAATACGACAACATGGTCGCAAACGATGAAATCAAGAAGACTAAGATTAACGCTCGTGAATTAGAAACTGAAATTAGTAAATTACAACAAGAATCAGGTTATCCTTACATCATTAACATCGATACTGTTAACAAGGAAAACCCTATTGACGGTAAGATTGTTATGAGTAACCTATGTTCAGAAATTATGCAAGTACAAGAACCTTCTACTGTTGATAATGAACAACACTACGAAAAACTTGGTACTGATGTATCATGTAACTTAGGTTCAACTAATATCGTTAACTTGATGGCTAGTCCTGACTTTGGTAAGTCTGTTGACGCAATGGTTCGTGCCTTAACTTTCGTTACTGATCATTCAGACATCAACGTTGTTCCATCAATTCAACGTGGTAACGCCCTATCACACAGTATTGGTCTTGGTGGAATGGGTCTTCACAGCTTCTTAGCTAAAAACCAAATCGAATACGGTTCTGACGAAGCAATCGAATTCACAAGTGTTTACTTCATGCTATTAAACTACTGGACTTTAGTTGCATCCAACAAGATTGCTGCTGAAAGAAACGAAACTTTCCACAACTTTGATAAAAGTAAATATGCTGATGGTTCATACTTCGATAGATACACTACCGAAGACTGGGGTCCAAAATCTGACCGCGTAAAAGAACTATTCGATGGCATCTTTGTTCCAAACCAAAGTGATTGGGAAGAACTAAAACAAGCTGTTATGAAAGATGGTTTATACCACCAAAACAGAATGGCTGTTGCACCAAACGGTTCAATCTCATACATTAATGATTCAACTGCTAGTTTGCACCCTATCATTAGTCGTATCGAAGAAAGATATGAATCAAAGACTGGTAAGATTTACTACCCAGCTCCATACCTATCAAACGAAACTCTTAAGTACTACAAGTCTGCTTATGACATTGACATGAGAAAGGTTATTGATACTTACGCTGCTGCTCAAAAACACGTTGATCAAAGTATGAGTCTTACTCTATTCATGCGTTCAACAATTCCTGAAGGTCTATACGAATGGAAGAACGGTAGAACTGATAAAATGACTACTCGTGATTTAACTATCCTACGTAACTACGCTCACGCTAAAGGCATTAAGTCACTATACTATGTCAGAACTTACACTGATGATAACCAAGAAGTCGGTGTTAACGAATGTGAAAGTTGTTCAATCTAATTAGTTAGGAGAATTTATACAATGGATAATTACAAAGCTATCAACTGGAATGCTGTAAGCGACCAAATTGATAAAGCGACATGGGAAAAACTAACCGAACAATTCTGGTTAGATACTAGAATCCCTTTATCTAACGATTTAGCTGATTGGAGAACGTTAGATGACGATCACAAATGGCTAGTTGGTCATGTCTTTGGTGGTCTAACTTTACTTGATACCTTACAATCACAAGACGGTATGGCCGCACTTAGAAAAGATGTTGCCACTCAACACGAAACTGCTGTTTTAAACAATATTCAATTCATGGAATCTGTCCATGCTAAGAGTTACTCATCAATCTTTTCTACCTTAAACACTCCTGACGAAATCTCAGAAATTTTTGACTGGAGTGATTCAGAAGAATTCCTTCAAAACAAGGCTAAGAAGATTTATGACTTATATCATGATGATTCAAACCCATTGAAGAAAAAGATTTCAAGTGTATTCCTAGAAACCTTCTTATTCTATTCCGGTTTCTACACCCCACTATGGTACTTAGGTCACAACAAGTTACCTAACGTTGCCGAAATCATTAAGTTAATTCTTCGTGATGAATCTGTTCACGGAACTTACATTGGTTACAAGTTCCAACTTGGTTTCAACCAATTAGGTGAAAATGAACAACAAGATTTAAAAGATTGGATGTACAACTTCTTGTATGACTTATACGAAAACGAAGAAAAGTACACTCACATTCTATATGATCAAGTCGGTTGGACTGATGATGTATTGAAGTTCATCAGATACAATGCCAACAAAGCACTTATGAACTTAGGTCAAGATCCACTATTCCCTGATAACGCTGAAGACGTTGACCCAATCGTTATGAATGGTATCTCGACATCGACAGCTAACCATGACTTCTTCTCACAAGTCGGTAACGGTTACCGTCTAGGTGAAGTTGAAGCTATGAAGGATGACGATTACAAAATTTGGTATCCAAAAGATAACAAATAATCATAAATAAAAAGAGGATGAAGTTTAATTACTTCACCCTCTTTTTTATTCTGTTAGATGCAAAAAAATACCTGATACAGAATTATTAATATCTATATCGGGTATTTTTATTTACTCAATTTAAGTCGGCTAAAATGGCCTATTTTTTGAATAATTTCTTCCAAATTGATTTCTTTTCACATGGTGTATCTTCAACATGTTCATTTACCAATACTAGTAATTGAAGCATGGTGAATACTAGTGAGTTTCCACGACGGTATGAGATGTACTTAGGTGTCCATTCACTAACGTATTTTTCCTTGTAAGATCTTAATCCTTGGAAACTGTAGAATGCAGTTCCATATTTGTAGATTAAGTTAGAAATCTTTTCGTCAATGAAGCTATATCTAGATTCCCCAACGTTTGATAATGGAGCCATTCCAAGGTTGAAGTATTTGTAACCTTCATCCTTTACATAGTTGAACAAGTTAATGAAGATTCCATCCATGATTCCTGATGGTGCATCTTCGCTTGATCTCATCAAATCAATTGATGTCATTTCATGGTCACCAGTTGGCATAATGTTGGCAAAGGCAACAACCTTGTTATCCTTATCCTTCATTACAGCAATTGGTGCTTGGTTTAGGTAGTAACTGTCAAAGTATCCTAATGAGAATCCCTTTTCTGGTTTACCCTTCAACCAGTTATCAGATACCTCTCTTAATTCATCAATGAATGAAGTTGAGAAAGGAGGTTGAATAATTTCAAATTTGTATTCGTCACGGTCGAATTTATTCATCAAGGCTCTTTCACCACGATGTTTCTTACCGGCAATTGAGAATGTATCTAAGTCCACATGGCCTTCTTCCCCTGCCTTGGTAAAACTAAATCCTTTTTCGTGAAGTAACATTGTTAGTTCTTCACCGATTTCATAGAAAACAAGTGAGTAACCAATGTTGTCACTATCTTCGATGAACTTATCAATCGCGTTTTCAAGTTTATCCATGTTACCAATTGGTTCACCCATGATCATAATCTTGTTAGCACGACATTTGTACATGAAGAATAGTTGGTCTTTACCATCTTCTTGGTAGAAGTAGATGCTCTTGTCACGAACATAAGCTAGATGACTTACTTCGTTTCCACCAAATTCATTAATAACGTTAGATACTCTATCACCATCAAATGGTTGGTTTAACCAATCGACTTTTGAGTATGATAAGAAACGGAATGTTAGAACCAAGATTAGGAAAGCTAAAATCAATCCTAATAAACCAGCAAACCATACTTGAGGTGATGGTAATAGGTATGAGTTAGTCCAGTGGAATACCGCAAACTTGAAGTTTGTTAGTAATCCAATGATTAGGTATACGACAAACGCACTAACGAATATTAGTAAATCAATTAACGCATGTCCCCATGAGTATGTGAACTTTTGTCTGTATAATACCTTGTAACTTAACCATAGGCAGCCAAGTAGAATTACTGACATAACTACCATATTGGTTGGAAAGTCTTCCTTCCAAAGTGTGTTCCATAAGGCAATTACTAAAATGACCGCTGTTGGCCAGAATGCCTTCTTCACCTTTGAACCAAATCCACGCGCAAAACCAATTAATAGGAATGCAACGATAACAGTACTTAGTTGATCTAAGAAGTAGAACGAATATGGTTCAAGTGAAATATAGAATCTATTAACTAATACTAAGTTAGGAATAACGGCTAGTAGTAGCATCATGATTCCTGAAAAGTACATAAAAATAGTAATAAACATGTGAGCTAATCTTTGTAGAATTAGCTTTGGAATACCATCTAAGAAGTTGTTGAAACGTTGGAATACGTCTACTACTAAGAAGATAATTCCCAAGAATACAGGGAAAATGTAGTAGAAAGCACGGTATAGGATTAACCAAACCGCTGCGTCACTTGGTCTAACACCAATGAACATCAATCCAACTAGCATGGTTCCTTCAAAACTTCCAAGTCCCCCAGGAACTAATGAAGCAACCCCTACTACGTTTGCAACAACAAATACTGGAAATACGGCAAGCAGGTTAATTGGTTGGTGCATGAATGCACCAATTGCCATGAATAATCCAGCACAACCTAACCATTCTAGACATGATCCAACGATTAATTGGATTTCTAGTTTAGGGGTTAAGTCCTTGAAATAATCAGAATCATTTAAGCGTGTGATGATAAACAAAATTGGGAAGTATAGTCCGCCAAGAACTAGTACAATCCACCACCACCAATCATGACTGTTAGTTCCAAAACCAAAACTAAACATCATGATAATGGCTATCCAACAGTATGTGGATAGTCCGGCTAATAAGAAAATAACAATCTTAGAGATTGCATATAATATTTGTTTTTTTGTTGCGTTTTCACTGTAAAAACTAGAACGCATACTTGCACCTAACACACCACCGAAACCAGCAATATTAGTAAGTGTATTGGTAATCCACCCCGTCTTTACGATATATGATTTTTTAAACTTCCCCGGTAGAAAATCAACGATTGTAAAATCATATATTAACATCGGTGAAACTGCGATAAATCCCAAAATTATCATGATAACAATCGACAATGGTGATAGTCTTGAAAAACTTTCAGCCATTTGTCTTCCACTAATTTCCTTTGAAACAGAAAAGATAACGTGTACAACAACGGCTAAAACGAATACCACGAATAGGACTTTTACTAAAGTCATATGTCGATTGATCCAATCTCCACATTTCTTAAATAAAGCTTTCAATTATGTTTCCTCCATAAATCTTATTAACACTATTATCTCAATTAATAATTGTTGGCACAAGACTTTATATCAAAATATGTACAAAAAAAGAACGTGTGATAAATCACACGTTCCTTTAAAGGGAAATTACTTAAGAGTAACTTCTGCACCAACTTCTTCAAGTTTTGCCTTGATGTCGTTAGCTTCGTCTTCTTTAGCGTCTTCTTTAATTACTGAAGGAGCACCATCAACTAAGTCCTTTGAGTCCTTTAGACCTAGACCAGTGATTTCACGTACAACCTTGATTGCTTTAACCTTTTGGCTACCAGCAGAAGTTAGTTCTACAGTGAATGAGTCCTTAGCAGCACCATCAGCACCACCAGCAGCTGGAGCAACAGCTGCAGCAGCAGTAACGTCGAATTCTTCTTCAATTGCCTTAACTAAGTCGTTTAGGTCAGTGATTGAAGCTTCTTTAATTTGTTCAATAATGTTATCTTTATCAAAAGCCATTTTAATTTCCTCCAATTTGGATAGTTATAATTTTATATTATGAGCTTAGGCTGCGTCGCCATCGCCCTTTTCTGCAACTGCCTTAACAGCAATAGCAAACTTGCGAACAGGTGATTGTAACATGCTTGCAAGGATAGAGATTGATTCGTCGCGACTTGGTAATGAAGCGAATTCGTCAATTTCTTGTAGAGTAGCAATCTTGTTTTCAAGAATACCACCCTTGATTTCAACAGCTTCAGTGTTATCAGCAAAATGCTTTAATACCTTAGCTGGAGCAATAGGATCTTCATCAGAGAATGCTACGGCAGTAGGACCCTTGAATAAGTCACCTAATTCTTCGTAACCTGCTTCCTTAGATGCACGTACAGCAATGTTATTCTTGATAACACTGAATGAAACACCTGCATCACGTAATTGCTTACGTAGGTCAGTTACTTCAGCAACGTTTAAACCACGGTAGTTAACAACAATAGCAGTAGTAGCATTGTTGAATTGTTCTGTAACAGCTTCTACACGTTTAGCTTTAGCGTCGATTACTTCTTTCTTTGGCATTGTTTCACCTCCCAATATTTTTTGGGATTTAATAAAAAATCCCTATGCCACCTAGACATAGAGAAACCGTTTTAAGTGTCCTCGTTGGGATATTAAGGTACAAGTACCACCCAAGTCTTAGGTAGATATCAATTTTTATAACAAATAGTAGTTTACTATATATATAAACTTTGGTCAATAGGGATTTTCAAATTCCAAATTAATTACTTAACTTTAGAATGATTCTAGATCAACCTTTACACCTGGTCCAAAGGTTGTTGAAACTGATAGGTTACTGATGTAAGTACCACGAACTGAAGCTGGACGGTTCTTAACAATCAAGTCTTCAATAGCCTTGAAGTTACCAACTAGCTTGTCAGCATCGAATGATGACTTACCGATGATAACAGCAACGTTTCCGTCACGGTCAGTACGGTAAGTAACCTTACCTGATTTAGAATCAGATACGGCCTTCTTAACATCCATAGTAACTGTACCAGTCTTAGGGTTTGGCATTAAGTTCTTTGGTCCAAGAACACGACCTAGACGACCAACTTGAGCCATCATGTCTGGTGTTGCAATAGCAACATCAAAGTCTAACCAACCATTTTGGATTTTTTCAGCTAGGTCTGCTTCACCAACAAAGTCAGCGCCGGCTTCTTCAGCTTCCTTAGCCTTGTCACCCTTAGCAAATACAACAACTTTTTGGTCTTTACCTGTACCGTTTGGTAAGACAACAGCACCACGTAATTGTTGATCAGCTTGTTTAGTGTCAACATTTAAGTTAAATACAACTTCAACAGTTGAATCGAACTTAGCAAAATCAATTTTCTTTACAAGATCAACAGCTTCTTCAACTGAGTAAGCCTTGTTACGGTCTACTTGTTTTAAAGCATCTTGATACTTTTTACCTCTTTTTTGAGCCATCTGTGTTTTCCTCCTTGCAATTGTGGTTGTAACGGATAAACCTCCCACATAACACCTAAATAATAGGTGTTATGGTACTACAGTATAGAAATGAATGTTGAATTAACCTTCAACAGTGAATCCCATACTACGTGCAGTACCTTCGATCATACGCATTGCGGCTTCAACATCAGCTGCGTTTAGATCTTTCATCTTAGTTTCGGCGATTTCCTTAACTTGGTCCTTAGTTACACTAGCAACCTTGTTAGTGTTTGGTTCACCAGAACCATGTTCAACACCAGCAGCCTTCTTCAATAGAATTGAAGCAGGTGGTGTCTTAGTAATGAAATCGAATGAACGATCTTCATATACAGAAATCACAACTGGAATCAAGTATCCTGCTTGATCAGCAGTACGAGCGTTGAATTCCTTAGTGAATCCCATAATGTTAATACCAGCTTGACCCAATGCAGGTCCAACTGGAGGAGCAGGTGTTGCTTTACCCGCAGGAATTTGCAATTTAACTACGTTAGCTACTTTTTTAGCCACGAGACATACCTCCTTAAGTCCGTGTGTGGTAAAAATTGGAGATGAGATTTCTCCTCCCACTTAAGTATGCGTAAACATACAACAAATAATATATCACGTTTAAATATTTTTAACAACCCAATTTTTTTATCTAATTGGTTGTACTTGGTTAAAGTTTAGTTCAGCAGTAGTTGCACGACCGAACATATCAATATTAACCTTCAACTTACCTTTTTCGTCATCTTTTTCGATAACCTTACCTGAAAGATCAGCAAAGGCACCGTCAATAATAGTAATTGTGTCTCCCACTTCAGCATCCAACTCTTGCTTTTCTTGAGAAACGCCAAGACGACTTAGAACTAGTTCTACTTCATCTGGTAGCAATGGAGTTGGCTTACTTCCTTGACCATGTGATCCGATAAATCCAGTAACACCTGGAGTATTTCTAACGATGTACCATGCTTCGTCAGTCATAACCATTTCTACTAGAACATAACCAGGGAAAGTCTTTTCCATCTTAGCCTTGTCTACACCATCTTTAACTTCGTGTTCTTCTGTTTCTGGAACAACTACTCTAAAGATAAAGTTTGACATCCCCATTGATTCCTTACGTGAATCAAGGTTAGCCTTAACTTTGTTTTCGTATCCTGAGTAAGTATGAATAACATACCATTGCTTTTCTGCTGATTCCATTAAAATTAGCTCCCTTTTTGATTTTTTGCAAAATAAAAAAACTTCGCACTCACGAAGTTTCAAACTACCTATTATAATATCACTATTTACTATAATTTAAAACAGTAAATTATAGGTATAATAATCCTGATTGAATTGCCCAGTCAACAATTGCAAAGAAGATTGCAAAGATAATTGACATTGATACTACGATGGTAGTGTCAATTCTAGTTTGGTGACCATTAGGCCAAACAACTAGTTTCATTTCAGTACCAACACTCTTAAAGAACTTAAATAATTTCATATTTTTCCTCCACTAACGTGTTTCTTTATGCATCGTAGCCTTGCCACAATGTTTACAGTATTTTTTTACTTCTAATCGATCTTCATGGTTATTACCAACCGAGGTTGTGTAATTACGGGATCCGCAGACCTCACATTGTAAAGCAACTTTATTCTGTGACATCGTATACATCCCCCTTTTGAATAAATTCATAATAGCATTTATATTTTTGATAGTCAATTTATGCTAATTGCTAGTCATAGACCTTTTTTACAATCTTCTTTAACTTGTTTTTGACCCGAGCAATACAATTATCAACTATATTAGTAGCGTTCTCTGGATGTCTTGCTAAAGCCAGCTTTAATCTATCGATTGAAAAATTATTTTCATTAATCAAGTCTTCTAGATAGCAAAACGCAATTTCGGATTCTAATGGTGATAATCTAGCAATCAACTCTTCGTAACAACTCTTGATATTCATTGACTGATCTGGTGTTAAAAAGATTCTATCCTTCAAGCTATTTTGAAAGTATAACTCGTTAGCATTATATGAAACCATTTTATCAACCGGCATCCGTTTCTTAGCTTTTCTTTTTCTTAAGATATCATATAAATGATTCTTTAAACTAATTTGGTATAACGTCCCAAACGTCGCTTTATGGTTTACATCATAATTACGAATGTTTTTTACCATTACCAGCATTGATTCTTGATACCAGTCATCGATATCCATATCGTGCAAGTAATAATTACGCCACACTTTATTAACCAACGGCTTGTATTTATCAAACAGCTTTTGCAGTGACTCTTCGTTACCATTTTCTTTGAAATCAAGAATTAATTCTATATCAATATTATTTTGGTTAAAGCTCATTACCTATTCACCTCTGATTATAATTACATAAAATAATTTATATAGTTACATAATCATAAACAAGCGAATGTTTGTTCATTTATATTTCATCAGATTGGTATAAATATATATAGCTTTTAATCATTTGTTAAATTATCTCTTAGTTTTTCCAATCGTAATAACTGATCATTAGACCAAGGAGTTCGACGACCAGTTAATTGATTGGTATAACTACGAACTTGCGTCTTAATCTCACGTTTTGAACGTTCAACATCACGAAGCAATTCTCGTGCTGATATTCTCAAAGCCCCTGCTGAAAAAACAGTCCATTGTTCAGCTTGATCAGAGGTTACTACGACCACCTGAACAAATCTAGATTGCTTTTGTCTAGCATATGCTTCGATATAACTATCAGCAGTTTCATCTTTGCTTGTCCAAACAATGTCTAAGTTATGCTTCTTATCTTTCTTAGATAAACCAGGAACATACATCGCATCGAAAATAATCTTCATATCTAAGTCACGGTATTTTTTATATTCAGAAATAATATTAATCAATTCATCCCTGGCATCTGCCAAACGATTATCCAGCTTTAATTTATTCAATTCAGGCCAATTTCCGATGACGTTATATCCATCGATTAATAATAGTTGTTTTTTCATTGGCTTAATCCTTCTTATAGTGGATTTCTTGAATTATAACCTTGATACATTAATAAACTAGCAGCGACACTGGCATTTAAACTTTGTAATTGACCGACCATTGGAATGGTTAGCATTTCGTCTACGTTCTTCTTTAGAAGTGGTGAAATTCCCTTACCTTCGTTTCCAATGATTACGGCAACTGGTCCTTTGGCATTCCAACGACGGTAATCTGCACCTTTTACGTCAGTTCCAAATACCCAGACACCTTGTTGTTTTAGGTCATTAACAGTGTTTACTAGATTAGTCACTCTAGCAACCGGAATTCTTTCAATGGCACCAGCAGATGTCTTCGCAACTGTTGATGTTAAACCAACGGCACGGTGTTTTGGAATAATCACACCAGTAACACCGGCAGCGTCAGCTGTTCTAATAATTGAACCCAAGTTGTGAGGATCTTCAATGTTATCAAGAATTAAAAAGAATGGTGGTACATCTTGTTTTGCAGAGTTTTCGAATAATTCATCAATAGTTGCATACTTGTATGGTGCGATTGATAAAACCACTCCTTGGTGATTTTGATTATCTGAAAGTAAGTCTAGCTTTTGCTTTGGCACAGTTGAGATTACTAGATGCTTTTGCTTAGCTAGCTTGATGATTTCTTCAACACTTTTTTCATCTTTCTTGATTCCGTTTTGTAGGAAAACTTTGTTGATTTCTTGCTTTCCTCTTAATGCGGAAACAACCGGATGGCGTCCGATTATAAATTCGCTTTGGTCATTAGTCTTCATATTTTGGCCTCCCAGCATCGACTTGTTCAATACACCAGTTAGATAGTTCTTCTAAACGGTCATCTTGTTTACTTAATGAAAGATACCCCATCATAGCTTCAAAACCAGTTGAATGGCGGTAAGTCAAAACGCTAGTGTTCTTAGCATGTGTGTAACTCTTAGCATTACGACCTCTCTTGAATACTGCATCCTCTTCATCTGTTAGGATGTCATCTTCAATCATCAAATCGATCAATGCTGCTTGAGCCTTTGCTGACACGTACTTTCTAGATATCTTTTGTAGGCGGTTGGGCTTAGTAATGCCTAGGTTTAAAAGGTGCTTTCTTACGAACACTTCGTAAACTGAATCGCCAAGATATGCTAATGCAATTCCATTTAACTGTTTATAATCCACGTTCTGGTTTTCCATCATTTATTCCCTTCTAAAACGAGTACCTTGAGCAGTATCTTCTAAGATAATCCCTTGGTCTCGTAGTTGATCTCTAATTTCGTCACTTCTTGCGAAGTCCTTGTTCTTTCTAGCTTCGTTACGTTCATCAATCAATGCTTGAACTGAATCGTCATCTAGTGTTTCTTCCTTGAAGACAACACCAAAAATAGAAGCCATCTTTTCTAGTTTTTCAATAATTAGGTTAACAGTATCCTTACCTACTTCAGGTTTTTGGGCATACATGTTACCAAGTTTGGCTAGTTCGTATACACAATCAATTCCGTTTTGTGCATTGAAATCATCATCCATCGCATCTTGGAAATCTGCTTGAATTTGTCTGATTTCTTGTTCTAGTTTCATATCAATAATATCTGTGGCATCGCTTAAACGATACTTCAAGTTATTGTAAGCATTTCTTAACTTGTTTAGGTTGTTTTCGGCAGCCTGTAAATTAGTTTCGTTGTATTGAATTGGACGACGGTATTGGGTAGTTGACATCAAGAATCTTACTACTTGAGGATCTACTCTCTTAACAATATCGTGAACAGTCACAAAGTTGCCTAGTGACTTACTCATCTTTTCGTTTTCATCACCGACGGTAACAAAACCATTGTGCATCCAGTAGTTAACAAACTTTTCACCAGTCTTGGCTTCACTTTGTGCACGTTCGTTTTCATGATGAGGGAACTTCAAGTCTTCTCCACCACCATGAATATCGATTGTGTTCCCCAAGTATTTGGTAGACATTACTGAACATTCAATGTGCCAGCCTGGACGGCCTTTCCCCCATGGTGAGTCCCATGAAATTTCGCCTGGCTTAGCAGCCTTCCATAAAACAAAATCAATTGGATCTTCCTTCTTGGAAAGTTCTTCTTCTGAGACATGTTGACTAGCTCCTGATTCCAAGTCATCTACACTTTGGTGTGATAAATGACCGTAATCATTGAACTTTCTTGCTCGATAGTAAACATCGCCATCAGCGGCATATGCATAACCATCATCAACCAATTCTTTTACGAATTGAATAATTCCATCAATATTATCAGTAGCTCTTGGATTAACAGTTGCTGGTTCAACATTCAATGCGTCCACATCTTCTTTGTAGGCTTCAATGTACTTGTTAGCAATATCCATTACTGTACCGTTTTCTTCTTTAGCTTCATTAATTAATTTATCATCAACATCCGTAAAATTAGAAATGTAATTCACTTGGTAACCACAATATTCAAAGTAACGACGAATAGTATCGAAAGCAACAATACTACGCGCGTTTCCAATATGAATATAGTTATATACTGTTGGACCACAGACATACATACCAACTGTTCTTGACTTAATTGGCTTAAATACGTCTTTTTCTTGAGTTAATGTATTATAGATCCTTAGCATCAATGGCACCCCTATTCCTATTTTTTATACTTACTTCATTCTATCATAATAATAGCCACTATATTAGGATAAATTCAAATAAAAAAGGCCCGCCAAAGCATGCTTTAGCGAGCCTTATTTATTATTGATTTATTTGTTTTAAAGTTTCATCAATGTGTTTTAGAGCCTTTTCTCTACCAATCAATTCGATTGATTCAGGTAGTTCAGGACCGTGACTTTCATGAGTAACGGCAATTCTGATTGGCATCCATAGTTGACGTCCCTTGATCTTAGTTTCCTTTTGAATTTCCTTAATTGTCTTTAGGATTTCAATCTTATCGAAAACTGGAACATCCTTAATCTTTTCAGCAAAGGCCTTTAGAACGACTGGTGCAGTTTCGTTTTGAATTTCTTCAAGGGCTTCACCAGAAACCTTAGCTGGTTCGTTAAAGAATACGTCAGCCATTGAGTTGATTTGAGCCATGTAGCTCATTTGTTGCTTGTAAGTGTTGATTAACTTACGAGCCCATTCAATAGTTAAAGCATCTGGGTTTTCGTCAATGTTACCCTTTGCGATTAATTGACGTAATGCTAAATCCATAACAACGTCTTCGTCAGCAGCCTTAACGTATTGGTTGTTGATCCATTCTAGTTTCTTGTTATCGAAGTTAGCTGGTGACTTGCTTAGACGGTGTTCGTCGTACATCTTGATGAAATCACGTTGTGAGAAGATTTCATCTTCACCCTTTGGAGACCAACCTAATAGAGTAATGAAGTTAAACATTGCATCTGGTAGGTATCCTAGGTCTCTGTATTGTTCGATAAATTGAATGATTGATTCATCACGTTTACTTAGCTTCTTACCAGTGTCGGCACTAGTAATTAAACTCATGTGACCGAATACAGGAGCTTCCCATCCAAATGCTTCGTACATCATTAATTGTTTTGGTGTATTAGCAACGTGGTCGTCACCTCTGAATACGTGTGAAATTTGCATTTCATGGTCATCAATAATAACCGCGAAGTTGTAAGTAGGCATTCCGTCACGTTTTACGATAACGAAATCCCCACCAATAGTATCAGAGTTAAATTCAACACGACCCTTAACAACATCGTCCCATGCGTAAGTCTTGTTCTTTGGTACTCTGAAACGAATAACCGGTTTCAAACCTTTAGCTTCTGATTCAGCCATTGATTTTTGAATTTCTTCTTCTGACATACCAGCGTATTCATATTCGTAATGAGGCATGATGCCCTTTGCACGTTGTTCTTCACGATCAGCTTCTAGTTCTTCTTCTGTTCTATATGAGTAGTAAGCCTTGTCTTCATCCAATAGTTGTTGGATCAATGGATCGTAAATTGAACGTCTTTCTGATTGTCTGTATGGACCAAACTTACCAGGTTTATCTGGACCTTCATCCCAATCTAAGCCAAGCCATTTTAAGTTGTCTAACTGACTTTTCTCACCATCAGCTACGTTTCGCTTAGTATCAGTATCTTCGATACGGATAATAAACTTACCTTTATTATGTCTAGCAAATAGGTAATTAAAAATTGCTGTTCTAGCATTACCAATGTGTAAATGTCCGGTTGGACTTGGTGCATATCTAACACGAATTTTCTTATTAGCCAATGATATTTTCTCCTCTTTTTTATAAATTCTTAGAATAACATTCTAATTTTACAATTATTATCGATAAAAATAAAGTACTCAGTAAAAATCTAAAGGTATCTATAATCTTTTATTTATCATCAATTCTAGCGAAAATCATTTTACCTGCATCTGTTTGAATTGAACTGGTTACCTCAACGGATAGTCGTTCGTTTAGATGATTTTTACCATCTTCAACAACCACCATCGTTCCGTCGTCCAAGAATGCGACCCCTTGGCTTCTTTCGGTTCCCTTTTTCAAAATCATAACTTCAAGATGTTCACCAGGAACAAATCTTGGTTTTAGTGAGTTAGCCAATTCGTTAATGTTTAAAACATTAACCTTTTGGAATTGGATAACCTTGTTTAAATTATAATCGTTAGTAATGATTGAACCATTGAAATCCTTAGCTAATCGAATTAACTTACTATCGACTTCTTTGATATTGTCATAGTCCTGATCAGTGATTTCGATTGGCATAATCTTTTCGGTTTGTAGTTTATTTAAAATGTCCAAACCACGACGACCACGAATACGCTTTTGGCTGTCAGCTGAATCTGCGATGTATTGTAATTCATACAAGACAAATTTAGGAACAAGCAATGTTCCTTCAATAAATCCAGTCTTTGCCACCTCGTAGATACGACCATCAATCAAAATGTTAGTGTCCAAAATCTTAATTGATTTATTACTATTGCGGCTTGAAGTATTAGTCAAAGCGTTGCCGCCCCTTTTCAAACTAACCCTAAAAATCTTGCGCCAATCATTTAACTTAGTGGTTCCCAATAGAAAGCCTAGGTATCCAAAAGTAATCATCAATAGAGCTGGCAAGATTAAGTTAGTTATTAAATAAGGCGTTCTAAATAAAACGATTGAAATTAAAGTCGCTAAAATCAATCCAATAATCATCCCTAAAGTCCCCATCAAAATATAGAATGGGTTCTTTTGTGATAACTGCATTTCAACCAGACTCATTGCATTCATGATTCGTTTAACAACAAACAATGAAAGAATATAGAAAACAATTGCGCCAATTACTGAATCAACTAGTGCATTATTTAATAAAATTGAAGGGTTTTCCCACAATGCATGCCAAATAACAGGTAGATAAATTACCCCTAGCGTTGCTCCTAAAATGACAAATATAAATTGGATAACCGTAAATCGATCAATTTTTTTCATTATTATCTTCCTCTGTATGTGTTAGTTAAGTGCGATTTTAATCGCTTGAGCCAGTGTGGATACACCAACGACCTCAATTCCGTCTGGCGCAGTCCATCCTGACATATTATGTTTTGGTATTAATACGCGCTTAAAGCCCAGTTTTTGCGCTTCTAAAACACGTTGTTCAATGCGGTTAACTCGTCTAATTTCACCAGTTAAACCAATTTCACCGATATAGCATTCACTAGGGTCGGTTCCCCTGTTCTTGTAACTCGATGCCACACTAATTGCTACTGCCAAATCAATTGCTGGTTCGTTTAACTTAACTCCACCAGCCGCCTTCAAGAAGGCGTCTTGGTTTTGCAGCATTAGTCCTGCACGTTTTTCAAGTACCGCCATTAAAACGGCTACACGGTTACGGTCAATCCCGGTAGCGGTTCTTTGAGCATTCCCAAATACGGATGGTGTTACCAATGCCTGAATTTCGACTAGGATTGGTCTAGTTCCTTCAATTGAGACAACGATTGCAGAACCATTGGCGTCCTTCAAACGTTCTTCCAAGAAGACTTCTGATGGATTAGCAACTTCTCGTAATCCGGATTCTTGCATGTCAAAAATCCCTAATTCGTCGGTTGAACCAAAACGGTTCTTCACAGCTCTTAAAATACGGTAGGAATGATGCATGTCACCTTCAAAGTATAAAACAGTATCAACCATGTGTTCCAAAGTCTTAGGTCCAGCAATTGATCCACCCTTAGTAACGTGGCCGACCACAAATATTGTAATTCCATTGGTCTTTGCAATGGACATTAAATCTGCGGTAATTGCTCTTACCTGTGATACGGAACCGATTGCGGAATCAACCTCTGGTTCGGAAATAGTTTGAACGGAGTCAATTACGACTGCATCCGGTTTAATCTCATCAATGGCAGACTTGATAGCACCCATATCGGTTTCTGGATATAGATACATGTTGGAGCCATTCACGGATAAGCGTTCCGCTCTTAGCTTAATTTGACTGGCACTTTCTTCCCCAGATACATACAAGACACGTTGTTTCTTAGCACCTAATTGTCCAGAAATTTGAAGTAACAGTGTGGATTTCCCGATACCAGGATCCCCACCAATTAAAATTAATGAGCCCGGAACAATTCCCCCACCTAATACACGATTAAATTCTTGAGATTCAGTTTCAAAACGTGATTCCTTTTCAAATTTAACATCTTTGATTAGTTGTGGTTTTGCTTGCTGACCATTAAAATCCATTCGGTGAGTTGATTTCAAACTCGATGTTTCTTTTTGAACGGTTTGTTCTTCAAATGTATTCCATTTTCCACAGTTAGGACAATGTCCCAAGTACTTGGGTGAAATGTATCCACATTCTTCGCAAACAAATTGGGTCTTTACTTTAGCCACATTAATTTCCTTTCTTTAATTCGTTTTTTATTTGCCTGATGAACCAAAACCACCAATTCGTTTAGTCCCCTTGTTGGAGTCAGCATCAGTTGTTAAGAATGGTACAAAAATACCTTGAGCGATACGATCACCCTTCTTAATCTTTTTATCTAGTAGTCCGAAGTTAGTCATTTGAACAAATAACTCACCTTCGTTGCTTTCGTTACCATAGTAATCAGCATCAACGATACCAATTCCGTTCGGTAAAACCATGCCTCTCTTTAGTGGACCGCTTGAACGGTTAGCAATAACTAACATTTCATCTGGTTGCATGTATGCCTTAATTCCAGTTGGAACTAATAATGGACGCAAGATATCCTTAGCACGTTGCATCTCATCTTCAGATACGTCTTTTTCATGCTTAATTGCCCAAAGAACTTTTAAAAATCCTAATTTCCAAATTGAAGGTAATACAAAATCGACACCTGCTTCGATATCATAACCAGCTGCTTGTTTAGTAGAACGATAAGGTAGATTGATGCCTTTATCCTTATACTTTGTAACTACTTCAAATCCTCTCTTCATATCTACACATCCTGTTAATTTATTAGTATTATTATACTATGTATTTTATATGAAAACTGTTAACAATTAAATACAAATATTTTATTTGACAAACTCACGATAACCATAGAAAATTAATATAGTATTATTGAGGTATATTTAATACCTTTGTTCGAAACCTTTCGTCTGAATGTATAAGCATTCAAAGTCGTTTTAACGTCGTTTTACCGAATATTTTAGAGGGGAAAAGGATTATGGATAAAGAATTAATGAAAAAAGTTGCCGGCCAAGAAGCTGTCAAATATATTAAAGACGGCATGACTGTCGGTCTTGGTACAGGTTCAACTGTGAAATACTTGTTGGATGCATTGGGAGAACGGGTAGCCAAAGAAGGATTACGTATTATTGGTGTTCCAACTTCCAACCGCTCAGCAAAGCGTGCTCGTGACTTGGGAATTGATGTTAAAAGTATCGATGACGTTGACCATATTGACTTAACAATTGACGGTGCTGACCAAATCGATGAAAATTTCCAAGGTATCAAGGGGGGCGGTGTTGCCCACCTTCGTGAAAAAATTGTCGCAATCAACTCAGATCGAAACATCTGGATTGTTGATTCAACAAAGATGGCCAAAAACCTTGGCTCTTTTCCCCTTCCTTTGGAAGTTACCCCATACGGAAGTACTCACCTATTCAAACGTTTAGACGATATGGGTTACCATCCTACTTTTAGAACCAATGCTAAGGGTGGTCACGTGTTAACTCATGCTGATAACTACATTATCGATTTAAACTTAGGTTACATTGAACATCCCCACGAACTTGAAACCATCCTAAACAACATGACTGGAATCGTTGAACATGGTCTGTTCCTAGACGTTGTTGACATGGTAATTGTCGGATATGAAGATCATTCAGAAACATTCGACGCTAAAAGAAAATAATTAATTTAAACCGTGATAGTAAGTACATCTTATTATCACGGTTTTTGTTTTTAAAGGCATTTGACCTGAGTGATATAATGTTATAAAAGCAAGGAGGAATCATGATGTCAAAAAGTATTAGTAATGAAAATATCCAAAAGTATCATAACGATTTGTTAAATCGTAAAGAAGCTAAGGTAATGCAAAGAGCCGTAAGCCATAATGGTATCAACTCTTCAGCTGCCAACTTCGAAGCGGAAGGTAACATGAAACCAAACTTTTCAATTGAAATCGATACTGGTGAAGTTGCCAACCAAAAACATAGTGGCCGTTGCTGGATTTTCGCAGCGCTAAATACTATGCGTCATAACCTAGCTAAAAACTTCAACTTATCTGGTGATTTTGAATTATCACAAATCTACACTACTTTCTGGGATAAGTTTGAAAAATGTAACTGGTTCTTAGAAAACATTATCAAGACTGCTGATGAACCATTAACCTCACGCCGTGTTTCATGGCTATTAGATTCACCACAGCAAGATGGTGGTCAATGGGACATGTTATGTGCCGTAATCGAAAAGTACGGTGTTGTTCCTCAATCAGCAATGGTTGAAACTGCCGTAAGTAACGACACTTCAGAATTAAACGCTGTATTAAACCAAAAACTAAGAATGGATGCCATTCAACTACGTGAACTAGCTTCACAAAATAGTTCAGATATCGAAAAGGTCAAGGACGAAATGTTAAGCGAAATTTACCGTGTCTTAGTCTACTCATTCGGTGAACCAGTTTCAGAATTCAACTTCGAATACCGTGATGAAAAGAACGAATACCATATCGATACTGATTTAACACCAAAGAAATTCTTTGATAAATACGTAAACTTAAACCTAGAAGATTACGTATCAATCATTAACTCCCCTACATTGGACAAACCTTATGAAAAGACTTACACCATTGATATGTTAGGTAACGTTATTGATGGTCGCCAAGTTAAACATTTAAACCTTGAAATGGACCGCCTAGAAGAACTAACTATCACCCAATTAAAGAACGGTGAAAGTGTTTGGTTCGGAAGCGACGTTTCAAAAGAATCAGATCGTAAAAAAGGAATCATGGACGATAACCTATACTCAAAGGATGAATTATTCGACATCGATTTATTAATGAGTAAAGATGAACAATTAGATTACCATCAAAGTGTTATGAACCACGCCATGGTTATCACCGGTGTTGATATCGTTGATGGTCAACCTACTAAGTGGAAGGTTGAAAACTCTTGGGGTAACCAAGTTGGTTCAAAGGGTTACTTCGTGATGAGTGAATCATGGTTCAGACGTTTCACTTACCAAGTTGTTATCAACAAGAAGTACCTATCTGAAGAAGATAAGAAGAACCAAGAACAAGACCCAGTTGTTTTAGATCCATGGGATCCAATGGGAACTCTTGCATTTAACGAAAAATAACATACAAAAAAGAGCTGATAATTTATCAG